>WLWH01000331.1_pt1 | contig 39113 bp, 41 predicted proteins | sample 6712741 | NCBI WGS metagenome assembly WLWH01 (sample SAMN12718694, study PRJNA515312) | sponge metagenome | isolation source: marine sponge | host: Mycale hentscheli | place: New Zealand: South Island, Marlborough, Capsize Point | collected 2003-05-01
CAGATGTTGTATGAGGCCATGGGCAGGGCCAGCGCCTATCCTCATAAGGATCCGTTTCGCCAAATGCTAATCATTAAGGTAGCAACAGAAGTATCTAAAAACATTCAGTCTATGGACCGTAAGACCTGGAACATTGACGACAGCAAAACCAAAACGACTACCGAGATTTTCGATGTTTTGACGACGATGGAAACCAAAGTTGAGCGACAAGCTCTTGCAGCGGACAAGTCTATCACTATAAAAAGCGATCATGGAAAATAATGTTTTACAGATGCTTGGTGAGTTTGGCGCACTCGGTCTAGCTAGTGGCGCTATCTTCTGGATGTACATCAAGATGAGCCAGCGCATGGACAAGATGACAGACAACTTCCAGGCTCAGCTACGAGAGCAGGCGCTCGGTCACAATGACCGAGAGACTGCGCTAAGAGATCGCTACGACCAAGTAATCGCTACCTACAACGATGAGCGACTAGAGGTTATCAAGGGCATTGGGTCGAAGCTTGAGGTCATGGAAAAAGAACTCGAAGACATCGAGGGAAATCTAAAAATTATTTTAGAGCTATTAAATGACGGACACTAAAAACGAAATTTTGCGCTGCGCGCAAAGCTTTGAGTATTTCAGTGAAAACTACTTAAAGATTATTACCAAAGACTCTGAGCTTAAACCGCTTAAGTTAAATGCAGCGCAGCAAGATATTATTAGTGGGTTTGATAACAGCAGCCACCTAATGCTGCTCAAGGCTCGTCAGCTTGGCAGCACGACGGCGATTGCTGCGTACTTCTTTTGGTACACGCTGTTTAACAAGTATACTCGTACTGCTGTGGTGGCGCATACTGATGAAGCGGTGAAGAAGATCTTTGAGATCTATCATTTATTCTATGATCATCTGCCCTCGTTTCTTAAGTTAGAAACAACTCGATCCCGTGAAAACGAAATTAAATTTGCTACGGGTAGCAGTATTCGGGTGGGCTCCGCATCAAGCCAAAGTTTTCGTGGTGGCACCTACAACCTAATCCATGCGTCCGAGTATGCGTTCTGGAACAACATGGAGAAAACTATCGCATCTTTGTTCGGTGCCCGAACAAAAGATGCAAAGGTTGTCCTTGAGTCTACGGCCAACGGAATGAACGAAGCCTATGACATGTGGAGCAAAGAGGTTGGCTACACTAAGATCTTTCTTAGCTGGAAGATGGATCTGGCTTATACGCTGCCTGCTCCAAAATTTACGGACCCAACAGAAGAAGAGCTAGAATACTCTTATGAGCACAAGCTAAGCTCGCATCAGTTTAACTGGATGGTTAGTACGTTGCGTACTGCCTGCGCAAACAACTGGAACATTTTCAATCAGGAGTACCCTGCCTGTCCTGAGGACGCTTTTATTGCAACAGGCGCCCCATTTTTCCCCACACATTACAATGTTAACCACGCTAAAGATGGCTACATTGAGTACATGGAGCCAAAAAAGTTTGGCATTTATACGATGGGGGTCGACACAGCGACCGGCAGTCCTGGTGGCGATTACAGCGCGTTCATGATCTTAGATGTTACAGATCGAAAAAACATCCGCATGGCTGCAAGTTTCTATGAAAAGATTCCGCCGAGCCTTTATTCTAAGCGCGTTTTAGCTGCGGCTAAAAAGTACAATGCGTTTTTAGTTGTTGAAACTAACAGCTACGGCCTGGGTGTTCAGGAATATATTCAGTCGGAAAGCTATCCTCATATTTACCGCACCTCAAGTTTCGATAAAGTAACCAATCGTTGGCATAATCGCTTAGGATTTTTAACGACAACCCGAACTCGCCCTCTTTTGTTTACTCGTTTGTATGAGCACATCACCAGGGAATGGTGTGATACGAAATGCGATCGGTTTAAAATGGAAGCAAACCGCCTTCAGTACAACGCTAGGGGCAAGGTTGGCGCAGCATCTGGTCAGCATGACGATATGGTCATGGCAACTGGCCTTGCGCTAATGGGCCTTGACCAAGTAGATGATATAGAAGAAGAAGTTAAAAAATCATTCAAGCCTGACGGCGTTCGTGGGGTTATGGAATGGGAAATGCACACTGGAAGATTATGGAGTTCCGCAAAACCTAGTGAGTTTGCTAAAGATAGCAGCGATCAGGTTTTGGGGGCGATTGGTGATCTCTTATAACCATCGGTTCTTGGTCCGTTATACCTCGTAGGAGAACAAAGAGATGAATAGTGAAGATCGACACGCAAATATTGTGGCGATGCTAGAGGGCCGAACAGAAGCCGAAAGCAATGAAGAAGAATTGCAGTCCGTAGAAGAGGAGTCGGACCCCTCTGGTGCTGAAGAGGTTGAAGAGAAAGAAGAGAAGGAGGTTTTTGCCGCCAATGCTTCGGATGAAGATGACGAGTATGAGCCGGAAGAGGGGCATCGAGTCCCTTATGGCCGGTTTAAGCAAGTCAACGACAACCGTCGTAAGCTGCAAGCTCAAATTGCGGAACAAGAGCGAATTATTGCTGAGTTCAACAATAAAAAGAGCCAAGAAACCGAGGAATCCTCTTACGACTACACCTATGACGACGATGACAGTGATGACTTCGGCGACGATGGTGGAGAGCTTTCTTACCTACGGCAACAAACACAGGAAATGCAGGTTAAGTTTGCAGCGATGGAGCTTGAAAAAGAAATCGGCGCTGCAATGCAGGATTATCCCAATGTTCCAGAGGAATATATTTGGGAAACGATTGCACAAGACGGAAACTTGTCGGCTTCGCAGGTAGCAGCACAGTATTCTAACTGGGTTGCAGAGGTAGAAGAGGCGGCAATTGCTCGCCATATTAATAACCAAGGCCAAGGCGGCGCTTCTGCACCTCCTCGGCCTTCACGAAAACAAACTGCACAGTCAAATCCCGGGTCTGATGAGGATTGGAAGCCTCGAAACACAGATGAAGCCCGAGAGGCGATGATTGCATATTTAAGGAGCTAGGCAGATGGCTGTCAGCATTTCGGATCTTGATGCGATCCTAAAAGAGTTCTATCTTGGGCCGATTATTGAATCGCTCAACAACCAGCTTGAGATGGTTCAACTCTTCACTAAGGCAACCCTCGACTGGCAAGGTCGTCAGGTTGTTATTCCTGTACACGTTTCCCGCAATGACGGAACCGGCTATCGAGCAGAACTGGGAACCCTCCCAACTGCTGGCAAGCAGGGTTACGTTAACTTGAACGTGACGGCTCGTTTTCTTTACGGCCGTTTTTCTTTAACTGGTCCCGCCATTTCGACGGCGAAGACGACTGCCAATTCGTTTGCGACGTATGTCCAATCGGAAATGGACGGCCTCGTTACCGACACCAAGCTCAAGGCTAACCAAGCCATGTTTACCGGTGGTGGTTGCGTCGGCTTTATCCATGAGCGAACTGCTGGTGCAGTTGCCGCTGGTGCTGCCGTTCCTTACTCCTTTACGGGTAATAAGGATGTGTTGACTGAGCTTCAGGCAATGCAAGCGGTTCCCTTGGCGCGAGCCGCTACGCACAGTGCTAAGTTGCAGATTGATATTATTCGTCTGGATACTTACGCAAGCGTAGTCCTGCCGGCTCTCCCAGCTGATCCGTTTGTTGCGGGTAACGCAGTAACGCTTGATGCTACTGTTGGTGCGGCCAATGTTGTTTCAATTGAATCCTTTGGCGCTTGTACTTATGACACTTCTAACATTGCTGGCACCTACGCCTCAATGATCCGTGTTGTAGGTTGGGGCGAAGAAAACAATGCTGGTGGTACATTCCTTCCGTATGACATCCTTACTCCGGGTCTTACGGATGGCTTGGTCAAGCAGCGCGTAGACAGCGAAAACAACGGCGTTTATGGCAACATGGGTTTGCAGTCTCACTTTACCGTGAACCGCAACCTTGTTGCTAATGCTTCGTTGCGCTCGACCGTCCAGGCTATTTCGGTAGCTGGTAACGGTGCTGTTCATGCCAACCAGGCTCTTAACTTCGGTCGGATGCAAAGCATCCTGGACGAAATCATGGTGCTTGGTGGCGATGATCCGGATTGCATCTATGTGCATCCCGGTATGCGCCAGAAGTATGCCGACCTGCTTGTCTTTAATGCTCCCGGTTCAATTAAGAAGGCAGCTACCGGCGATACCGGCACGGGTGATCCCGGATTCAGTGGCTATGCCTTTAATGGTATTCCAGTGAAGATGAGTCGCCACTGCGGCAAGGGTCTTATGGTCTTTTTGAAGACTAAGACCTGGACTATTGCAGAGCTTCAGAGCTTCGGCATGGCCGATCTCGATGGCAATGTTCTGAGTCGTCTTAGCAACCAGGATGCCTACGAAGGCTTCGTGCGTTGGTACTACAACTTGGTCTGCAAAGAGCCGAATCGAAACGCTATTCTTTGCGGGATTGACTTCCCGGCTTAGTGCTTTCTGGTGCCCCACCCCCTTAGGGGGGTGGGCACCCCCCTTGGGGGTATTATGAGTTTCAATGAGTTTGGCGCTTCTAAGTTTACACCTCGCGTAGCACCTGGAAACCCAAGGTACGAAGGCCCGTCAACAGAAGCTGTAGGAACGGGAACGGGTGTTGGTTTAGTTGGCGGCGCTGCTGCTGGCGCTGGAACCGGTGCTGCTATTGGTACGATCGGTGGCCCACTCGCTCCGATTACTGTGCCTATTGGAGCCACTATTGGCGGCATTATTGGTGGTATTGGCGGTGCAACTTCTGGCTATAAAAGAGCTAAAAGGGGTGAAAAACCCGACGTAGCTGGAGCAGCTTCAAACATTGTGAACGCTGCGAGTACACTTAAGAAAAACAAGTTTGGGCCAAGGGCTCGATCTTTAGCTGCTGCTGCGTATGGTGCATATGGTGGCGGTGGTGATTTAATAGGCGGGTAAATGGAAATCGTAAGCATTGAGCTTAAAGAAGAAGACGGCGCTAAACTTCCTAAAGGCGGCTTACTTAGCAGCGAGATAGAAGACAGCCGTCGACACAGGCAGAAGATTTCTAGAATCTGGGATATGTGTAGCCTTTTCCTCCAGGGAAAACAGCATATCCGCTGGGACAAAAACTTAAAAAACTATATTGGGATTCCCCAGGATCGTTCTCGCAATCGAGTAACGATTAATATGATCCTTAATATCTTTCGCAATATTCAATCTCGTTTGTCCGTTGCTTACCCTAGTATTACTGTAATGCCAGCAAGCCCATCGACAGATGATATTCAAAAGTCAGAAGCAGCAGAAACTTTCCTTAAGTATTATTGGCATACCAATGATATGAAAGACGTGATTTCAGACCTTCTTCAATGGCTTCTTGTTACTGGTAACGGCGCTTTTCATACTTACTTTGATCCAGAAAAAGACAGGATCGTAACAAAGGCTGTTAGTCCTTATGACATTTTCTTTGAAGCAGGAACGACTCAGGTATCTGAGTCGCGATGGGTTGCATTGCGACACATTGTTACCCGAGAAGACTTAAAGAAGTCTTACCCGGAACACGCAGAACTAATTTCTCAAAGCTCTGCTTCTCCTGATCACATGTATCAAACTCTATACCAAAGAGCGGCGGGTACCGAGGGTGCTGAACTTAAAAACCGTTTAGAAATATACGAAGTGTATATGGCCAACGGAAAGATGGGGATTCTTCTTGGTAAAAAATGGCTCTATAAAAGTGATTGGCCTACTGAAAAAAGCCCCATTACCTATGTTCGCTACACTAATGTACCAGGTCGTCTTTGGGGGATCGGTCTTATTGAGCCCCTTATTGAACTACAGGTCATGTACAACAAAGGAAGATCTCAAGTTATTCACAACGCTGAGTTAATGGGTAATCCTAAATGGCTTGTTCCTAAGTCCTCAGGGGTTGGCAAAGATGCACTTTCCGATTCTAGGCCAGGTGAAAAAGTGGTGTACAATGCTACTTCCGGCCCACCCCCTCAACAGATTTCTGCTTCTCCTTTACCTGGTTATGTTCTTGATAACATTCGACAGCTCTCGGCTGAGATGCTCGATGTTGCCGGTGTGCACAGCACTAGCCTCGGCAAGCGAGCTATTGGTATCGAATCCGGCGCAGCTATCGAATCTCTCACTAGTCGAGATTCTCAGCAGTTGCAGGTAACGCAACAAAACATGGAAAGAGCCGTAACAAATCTCTCTATCTGCGTTCTTGAAATGGCTCGAGTTTATTACAACGAGCCTCGCATGATGAGGATGATGGATGAGGCAGGCCGAGTTGTTCACAAGACGCTGCAAAACACAGATCTCTGTCGTAACCCAGAGATCTATTTAGAAGCAGGAACCCTTTTCCGAGACGAGAAACCTGATCGGGATCAGCGCATTCTTGAAATGGTTAAGCTTGGGTTGCTTGAAAAAGACCAGGCACTTGAAGCGCTTGATTACCGCACGGGTAACTCTCGTGTAACAAAACGCATGATCGGATTTAGTCACGCTCACGATATGCTTAAGGCAATCCTTGAGGGCCACGCCATTGAGATCATGCCTAGCGATGATCTGACAGCGTTTAAGGATGTCTTTAAAGACTTTATGCGTACTCAGAAATACTATGATCTTGATTCCGAGCGACAAGAGTACATTCGAGATGTACTTGTTTCTGTCAGCACCTTTGGAAAAGAAGGCGAAGACTTCCAGCGAATGGAGTTAGAGCGCACGGTTTTCCCTCGAGTTGAAAACAGGGGCAAGGGCGCTGTTGAGGCAATGGCTACAATGGGCAGTCCATTAGCTGCTGCTCAAGTTGGGCAACAGGCCGGCCAGCTTCAGCGCAGGCGAGCCTTGGTTGATGAGGTGAACCCTGAACAAGGCATAGGCCGTACCCAGATGGGAGGTGGCGGATGAACACTACCGAAGTAAAAGACATGTTTCGCTCTTATGCGGACGAAGACGACAATACGTTTTTAACAAACAACCAAGTCAATCTGTATTTAAGCCAAGCCTATCACGAGTTTCGTCGTCAGGTCTGCGCTATTGATCCTTTTATTTATTCTGTTGAGCACCTGTTTACAATGCCCACTAGTGGGATTGCTGACCTTACAACTACAAATCCGGTTCTCCTTGGTGAAACCGCAGTTATGGGAACAAAGCTTGAAAGAATACTTAGGCTAGCAAGGATTAATACAACTGGCGATAACCAGGTTATTCGTTACTTAGATGCTATGCCGTCAGAAAGAACGCTTGGAACCTGGTCTTACACATTTGTTAATAAGAAAATTATTACCTATGCGTCTGAAAATGCAGCTTATCGTTTAGAGTATATCCCATTTCACAATGTCAATTTTAATGCTCACCAAGCATATATTGATGACCTTGATGGGTTTCATGATATGATACCTCTATATGCGTATGGCAAATATGCTATTAGAGATGGCGCTGACAGCGCTCAAATTATCCAAGAATCAAAGCGTCGCCTTGCTGACTTAAAAGGTTTTCTTGAATCAGGTAGAAGTCGAGAGGGTTCGCAATACGTTAGCGACTTTGACAACGGGAATTTTTAAATGGCTACAGCAGGTAATGAGCGCGAGCTTCTCACTAAGGGCGTAGAGCAAGACGGTGTTGTCCGTGGTGTTTGGGCTCAGAACCTTTGGCGCGCTGATGACGCTATCTCTGTAAGACCAGGGTGGGGCGTGCTTGCTGAGCTAGACACTACTCTTGGCAACAATATTATCTATAAAGATTCTGTTGCGTCTGATTTTTTGCCTGTTGCTTATGGCTACACAAAGCACCTTGGAAGCTGCTTTGTTAAAACAAACTTTGGTAACGAGCAGGTTCTTTCGGTCTTTCTTCTCGAGGCAAGCCCAAACGATGTAGGTGCAGATAACAGAATCCAAAACAGAGATCGGTATTACGGTGTTAGGATTTATGACATTACGACCGATCGTGTGTGGGAAGAGGTTCTTCACAACACCACATCAATGCGTGCTCCTGATGATTCAGTTATTTTAGAACCAAACTTTAACAACAACTACCCGTCTGAGTGGTATGGCTGTTATGAGACTTCATTTGATCGAGACAACAGCAGCTTCATTAAAGCAGACAAAAAATCAAAATGGTTTTTTTCTGCCTCTCGAGACTTCATTTATTTTGGCTCAACTGAAACAGGTTTGTTTTATTACAACCCTGCTGACTTTGGGGCGCAAAGATACATGCAGCTTCAGCGGAGTTCTTTGTTTGATTTTGCGACAGGGCACTCTGAAACTAGTTTAATTAGTAAAATTCATTTTGTTCCTGGTGTCTATGAAGAGGGCTTTGTTTACGCAAAAGATAGCCAGATCTCAAAGATTGTAGCTGCTGTTTCTTTTCGTGGTCGCATCGCATACGCAACAGATTATGAGGTTTGGTTTTCGGATGTTAATTCTCCGAACACTGTTATTGCTCAGAACTTTATTGAGATCCCTTCAAATCAAGCTGTTACTGCTTTGTATGAGTTCCGTGGAAATCTAATTATCTTTACTCGAAACGAAATGTTTCTTTACGTTCCGAGTGAGGGCAATGTTATTTCCCAGGGTCGACCACCTATTAAGGTAAGCGAAAGCGTTGGCTGCATTGGGCAGCAAGCAATCACAATGCTTGAAGATGATCTTGTTTGGGTATCTCATACTGGTGTTTATGTTTCGTCTGACGGGGCTAGCTTAAAAGAAATCTCAGATCCTATTCGTGGCTTCTGGGGTGGTCATGGTCAAATGACCAACCCAATGACCAGCTATTATGAATCCAATTCAGGCTGGGTAGATATTGATACTGTTGACCCACCAAGAACTCTGATTTCGTTTGATGACGATCGAGTTACTCTAGCTTATAACCATGATAAAAAAGCCCTTATTATGGGCGTTCCTAGTATAAATGGTTGCTGGTGTTTTACTGGGCTTTGGTCTTGGTGGCCCATGGAAAGTGTTGTTAATACTAGCGGTATTGGGATTCCAATTGTTAGCGCTTCTAGAAACTTAGTTGAGCCCTATGTGCTTGCAACAACTGAAGATATCTTTGCTGTTTGCGGAACGGTTAACAATTCAATTGCAGATAACACGCACCAGGTTGTTGGCACATCTCCTAATACAATCCCATCTGGAGCAATCACTGCGGCAAACAGTGCGCCAAGCAACGCTTATAACTATGTTGCTTGTCGCCTTGGTTTAGGTGGAGCAATTGACCGATCTACTGATAATGAAGACTATCGCTTAGGGTGCGGAAAATACGTTCCATCGGTTATGCCTGACGCTGCTTATGATAATGGGTGTTTCTTTGTTGATGAGCCTTATGAGGATATCTCATTAGAAGATCCCTATTATACTATTCCTTTCTATTTGGTTGCACCGGTCTCTTCGCCTAAGGCTCCAATCTATGAGTGGGAGTTGCTGCTTAAGTTTGATAAAACAGAATGGGACTTTGAGCCCAATGCCCTTACATCAGACATTGCGTTTTTTATGCCGGCTGAAAGAGCGCGATCAGTAGCTGGGCTTACTATCTGTAAAATTACTGATGTAGCAAAAAACCCAACACCAACCGGGGATTACTTGCATATTAAGTTTGATGGGAACGCAGCGCCTGCTGCAAGCTGGAACATGCAGCCTTATCTAAATCTAGCTGAAAAATTTAAAAACCCACTAATTAATATTATGATTAAAAAGAAAACAGTTAGCAGTGTTGCGGGCTTTGGCTTTGAGCCGGTTGAGGTAAGACTGCTTAACGGGACTGCGGCAATTAACCCTTCTGGTTTAATGGTGTGGACAAAACAGTTTATTGGCCCATCAGATAGCCACAATAATGATGCTAAAGCACAGCCTGTTGACTGGGCTTTTAAATCTAATGAAGTAAGCGAATCAGGAATACAGTTAAGAGCTAGGGGTATCTATGCCCGCCTTAGCTCTCGAGGCCGAGGAACGACTAAGCTTGTTCCTCTTTGGGTTTGGGGATTGTATAATGTTATCCTGGGCTCAGACAGAAAAGACTACACTTCTCAGATTGTAGATTTTGATGGCGATATTTCTAAAATTGAAAGCAAAGGAACTATTCGTTCTCGATTTAGAAACGCCGCATTGGCTATGTCTACTCGTGTTTTTTCAAACATAGAAATTAAATGGGGCAGCCAGGGGAACAGTGCAGATGGAAATTATCTTATTGATGATCAGCAGGTTGATACTATTGCTACTTCCGACAGTGTTAAAGGCGAGCGGATTAGCTATATGGTCTTTGGTTTTATTCAAAATAAAGCAGAGTCGCTTACCCTGTTAAATCTTCGGGGTGTCTTTAGGGCCGGCGGCGGCAGAAGGCGCACCGGCCGATGAGTGGCTTTAGCTTTAATGACATTACTGGCTTAGGTGTTATCGGCCAGGAATCAATGAACAACAGCATTAAGGCTGGGTTTGCTGGTGATGTTATTAGAGTAAACAATGGTGAAGCCCTTCAGGAGCGAGCGGAGTCCCACAACGATTACTTTCTTGGTAGTGGTACTCATGAAGGCTTCTCCCTTACTAAGCCCCTGAGCACCCTTTGGGGTGCTCCAGGGGCAACAGTAACGCGCATTGTAAATATAAAGTCGCATAGCTGTTTGAATGGGCTTTTTTTTACTCAAAGAAACGACCCGTCAAACGTTAGTCATTTAATTAAAATCAGTAACAATGCTCGAGTTACTTTTAATAACTGCATCTTTCAAAGGAAGTACAATGCTCCTATTGAGGTTCCTGCTCCCACTACTACTAAGTGTTTTGTTTTGGTTGAGTCAGGAAGCAGCGCCACGTTTTCGGGCTGCATCTTTAGGTCTAGTCATATAACAGGAGCTATGAACGGGGTAGGCACTGTAGTCCAAAACGCTAACGCAGCAGCTGCTCCTGCTCTTGGCCCTATTCCAGGTGTGTACATTATAGGCGGAAGCAATATGACTACTCATTCGCACGGGTTAACTGTGACAAGAATTGGTGGAGAAGTCTGATGTCATCTATTCGGCACATTACAGATCAGCAGTTTTCTGACGGAACAACTATTGATGGAGACAGAATAGAGTCTGCGCTCCAGGACTTAGAAAAATTTATCAACGAAGTTCCTGATGGGTCTTTCAAACAACGATGGACTCAAACACAAGTTGTCATGAAGTACCTTCCTTGGACTGCTAATGCAGATGCCAGACTAGCTATTGAGTCAGCAATTGCTGGCAACTATGTCGCTTTACCTTACATGCCTGTTTACAACCCAGGCACAACAAGCGGTATTCCAACAATTAATCGGGCTAGGTTTAAAGGCAATCGTTTAGATTACCAGTCTCCAATTACCGGAAACAATCCTGGTTACGGAGCAAACCAGGTTGCCTGGACAACAACTTTAGCCATTGGTGCGTCGCCTGTTGTTATTGATGGTATAGATGCGTTGCTTGCTTCTTACGCTAATTTTTTTGTTAATGGGTATGAGTACGACTCATCCCCTCCTGATGGGCGAGCGCCTAATTCTTCAATTGATAATATTCATTTGACTTTAACTTTAGACAATCCGTTTATTCCAAACATCCAAACATCTAATAATGTTCTTTGGCATAAATACGATTTTACAGCGTTAAGTGCTCAGTCATTAGCTACAGCAATTAGTCCGCCTGCTTTTTCTGCTGACATTCAGCCTAATCTTTTATCTACAATGGGTAATGGTCTGACTACTTCTCTTAGGGTTCGGGAAGAAAACCTTAGGATTCCAGTGCCACCATACTCTCAGCTTCGGTTTTCTTTAATTTTGCCTGATGATAACAAGGCTCCTTTTGGTACAAAGCCCTGGCAAACTATGATCCCAACAATGAGCCTTACTCTTTTAGAGCGATTAGAACGTGACTAGTTTCAAACGATTAACTCGAGGGATTAAGCTTTTAGTCGAGCACGTTTTTGATCCGATTGCTTCGGCACTAACGGCGCTGACTGCTTCTGGTTTACCTGTTGATAACTATGAAAAATCAAACGGAACGTTTAGGATTAACCTTTCTTTTCCTTTGATTACAAAAGCAAATACCGGAGCGCCTAATCATATTAGTTTAATTTCTGCTCCGTTTATTCTCCCAGCTTTGCAGGATAAATTTACAGGGACAGTAAACGATATTGAAAACTATGAGCTAACAGAGGTCTCAATCGGACAAGACACAAAAACTGAAAACGGATCTGTTAATGGAATTCAAACTGCTGCGGCAGAGCCTGCTCAGGGAACTGTCGATTACAATAAAGGTGCGTCTTTAACTGTAGATATACTTAGTCATAAAATTGACAGCGCAAATTTTGACTCATTCGGCAACAGTGTCTTTACAATTTCCTTGCCTGACATTGGGTTAATTAATCCTTACAATAGAATGAACCCTCATGTTCAAGCTGGCCTGTCTGTTCTGTTTGACCACACCAAATCATACTTAGTTAAAATAACTGTTCCTGAGGATACTTGCCGAGTATCTTTAAATGTTAGCCTTAAGTTTAAGACAAAACTTACAACTAGAGATGAATCTGCTAACTCCCAGAACGCTCCAGCAACATCGAGAAACTTTACCCCTCAGTCTCCAACCGTTCCTGCTGGCAACACAACAATTAAAGCCGGAACAAATGTTGGGGTTAATACCAACCTTAAATTAATTGATGATTTTGTTGGGCGAAAACTGAAGGGTGGTTTTAATCGGCGGGCTCAAACCAGGATTAAAGAAGGCTTATCTAATGATATGGCTTATGAGGTTATTGCTGTGCCAATGTTTGGTGGTCAGCCTCAGACTCACGGTGGCACTTATCCATCAGCAGGCCATGTTATTGGCAATCAAATGAATCCGCATTTTCTGCCTTGGTCATCTGCCGGAGCAGGAAACTTCCAAACAATGGATAGAGCACTGGTGGCATTGCAATATCCTATTGCAATCCACCATGTGATTATTGCTTCAAACTACACAGCAGGAAACGGAACCGCATCAACAAGACCCAGCGTTGCTGCTAGCCCGGATCTAACTCACAATGTTGGAGTAGGGTTAATTAGCGGATACATGTCTGATCATTTTCACGTCGAACAAGTTGCAAATGCAAGTTGGACACCTGCGACAATTGGAAACTATTTAATTGATCGAGGTGATCGGTTTCATTTTGGCGGTACAACCTCTGGTTATTCGTGGGATCTTCTTCAGTGCCCTTTAACTGGGGCAGGCGGGACCGGCTATAAGCCTCAGGGAAAACCGATTTACGCTGCAACAGGAAACTCATCGCGAACAGCTTTAAATGGTGGCACCCTAATGCAAGGCGGTGAGCAGTATCTAGATATTCGCTGGAAAATCAGCGATGGTGTTACCGACCCTGCTTCCTATGGAGCACCGGTTACTATTACTGGATTTGGCGGAAGCTGGATCTATATTATTTGCAAAAAAACATTGAGGTAAACCATGCCAACTGCCGCTGAAACCCAGTACCAACAAAGAACTGACCGACGATCTCGGGCCGTTGCTGCAAAACAACAAGGCGTTACAGACGCTAAGGATCGAGTCGAGCGCCTTAAGGGGCAGGCTAAAGACAACCAAAGAAGCATTAGGTTTGGGGCTGCAAGATCTTCTGCTGCTGGACAACGCAATCAATCCAGGGGTGGTGGGGCTATTGCCGCAGCAGCCGACGTTGGAATGGCAGCAGAGCAACGGGGAATTTTACAGGGCAAAGAAGATCAGCGCATAGTTGATGAAGCAATCGCTTTAACAACCGGCAAGGAAGTTGAAGCAGAAGAGTATGCCGCTGCTCAGGGCACTGAAGAATCAGACTACGCAGAAGCTTTAGCCGAAGGCCAGACCGAAGCAAACAAAGCAATCAGTGGCGCACAGGGTTTCTTTAACGACAATGAAGAACAGGCAGCCAGGGAAATTTCAGCAATCATTGCAAGGATAAGAGTTAAAAATCCAAAAGCAGCTAATGCGATGGCGGCTCAATATCTTAATAGTGATGGCACTTATAAGAGCCAGAACAAAGGCTTTCTCGGCTCTTGGTGGGATTAAACAATGGCTAGAATCTTACCCCCCTCAGTCTTCAAGGCAAACTTTGAAGCTGACCCTTTTAAGCCAACAATGACTCAAAGGGTTCAGGAGCAGTGGGCTTCCCCTGAAGGGGTAGCCACTGCTGTTGGCCTGCTCGATAAGATTGGCGGTACAGTTACTGATGCTGTTCAATCTTACAGCCGGGAACAGGCAGCTAAATCAAAAGCAAGTTTAGATTACAATCAGCAGCTAGCTGACAAGCGTCTTTCTCAGCTTAACAAGGGGCAGCCGTTTGCTGAGCCATCTCAATCTGAAGAAGAGTTTGTTAAAAAACAACTTCAAGCTAACAGTTATGAGCAGGGCCTAAAGCAGGCAGCGGGCGCTAGCGATTATGCAAAACGTAGAGCAGCTATAGAAAAAATGAACCAGGCTTATAACCGGCCTGGCACTGGTGGGTTATTAAATAGATTTACAGGCGTAGACCAGGAGACGCTTACCAAGCAATTCAAACGCGTCTTGCCGCCGATGACACAACAAGCTCGAGGGATTAAAGGCAAAGGCTCGTCACAAAGGCCCGCTGTAATAAATCAAACAGGCGTTACTAAGCTTCAGGAGAAGTGGGGGCGAAGCGGTAAGTGGAGCCAGTTTTCTGCTGCCTCAACCCTTTCCGGATTAGGTCCCGATCCTTTTGGGCCTAAAGGTTTTTACGGCCCAACCTCTGGCAATCGACCGGACCCTAGTTTTTGGGTCATGGAGCCAGACAGAACAACGTATAGGCGTAGACTTAGCGACGAGGAAGAAGCCCTGATTGCTGACCCTAAAGGTAATCTTGCAACAAGAAGCAACCTGCTCCAGAAGTCTAGGAATTTTAGAGATGCGGCTATTGGACTTGCTCAACAAGAAAGTACATGGGGACCAGGCTTTAGAGAGCGGTTTAATGATATTAACTGGGCTTTGCGCACTATAGATTCTTACAGGTTTTATCCGAACACTTATCAAAACAACCCTAAAGCCCAAAGAGAACTTGCTGTTGCTCAGGAGATTTTAGCTACAGCGGACGATAGTAATATTGCTGAAAACTCTTTAGCTACCGCTCAGCGATGGACCAAAGAAGGCTACAAAAGCCCTCGCAATCAAGTAAGAGCGCCGATCATAGCGGGCGCGCCGGCTGCTCAACCGGCAACGGGAGCGGCTCCTGCACAATCTCCTGCGGCAGTTCCGGCACCTGTGCCTGCTCAGCCGGCAGTAGCCGCTCCTCCGCCCGCACCTCCTGCTGCACCGGCGTTACCGTCACAACCTAGCGCTCCGTCAACAATGACGCCTGAGCAAATGATGGACCCAGCTATTGATAGAGCTACTGATGGTTATGATCCGTTAGCGGTCGCAAAAGATGCAGGCATTCCTGATGATCAGCCAGCCGGTCCGATGTTGCCACCTGGCGGATCTTCGCAGCCGCCTAGCCCCTCTGTCCCTGGTCAGCAATCAATGCCTCCAGTAATGTCTCCGCAACAAGTTCCTCTGGTAGAGCTTCCGCAACAGCCTCCTATCTATCAACAGCGCGTTCCTATGTCTGTTCCTATGTCTGGCTCTAATGAGCCTATGACATCTAATCCCAATAACTTAAGCCCGGAGACCGTTGAAAAAGAAAAAGCAATGCTGGAAGGAGGCGTTGATGATTTCTTAATTGAGCTTCCACCGCACATGACAAGGGCTGGGTTTAATTACCACGCAGGCGAAGATCCTTTAAAAATTACTAAGGACTTTGAAAAGTGGCACAAAATGAAAAAAAGCAAACGAATCGTAAACGGTAAGGTTCGTATGCCAAGCAGCCAATTTAAAAATGCAGCAACTAAAGCCGGTAAAAAATACGGGATTGATCCAAACATTGTGCTTGGAATTGCTTTTGTTGAATCAGCTTTTGGCTCAGTTAAAAAAGACAGCAAGAAAAATGCTAAAGGTCCGTTCCAAATTATTCCAGAACCAAAAGGGCCTGGTGGTCCAGGCATTGGGTTAAAGACTAACGCTGATTATTATAATGTTGATAAGTCAGCTATGGCTTCTGCTAAATACATGAAGCGATTAATTGACTACTATTCAACAAGGGGGCCAAACCCTAACGCAGATCATGCAGAGGCCATTGCTCTGCTCGCTTATAACTATGGCAGAGGCCGAGTTAACAAGTGGCTTGCGGGAAGACAGAAGATGCCTAAAGAAGGTGTTATGTATTCAAACTTTGTTATGGGCATGCGTAGTGCCTGGGACCAGCCAGCGGCTCCTGTAGCTCCTTTAGTTCCTCTTTCTAAGCCTAGGCCTACAGGCCCCAAGAGAAAGCCAGTACAGCGCAAGTCAGCTAGAGAGCAGGCAGCTGCAAATAAAGCAGAACAGGAAGGCTAGATAATGGCTGATGTAGACTGGTCAAGCGATCCTAAAGAACAAGAAGCCAGAAAAGAACAGCTTAGAAAACAGCTTGGACCTGGCGGGGTTGATCACGGAATCCTAGACAGAGCAGGTCCGTTTGTAACTGTTCCGAGCATGATTGCTGGAGCATTAGATGTCCCACTAGAAGCTGCACAGCGCAAAGCCTCCGAGCAATTAGAGATTAATCGGTTGCTTGATATTAAAAACAACAACCCAGAAACCGAAAGGTTTTTAAATTACATTAGAAGCTTAGGTGATAACTTTACCTACACGCCTGCGGGTCCAGAGCTTCCTGGTCCTGGTTACTCAGAGGCTCCCCCCTTAAGGGGGGGAGCCGCTTTGAATCAGCTTATTGCTGATGAGGCTGCACACTTTAAAAGCGCCAGCCCTACTCAACCAAAAGAGTATAGTGATTTTGGTATACCTAAAAACATGGGTGACTACGGTCCTACCTGGCAACTAGAGCAGCATCCTTTCTTTAAAGCAGCGCCTGATTACTGGCGTGCAATGGACAGGAAATACGGAAGGTCTGCTGAGACAGGAAGAAACCTTGATCAAAGAATAGCTGCTGGAGAATATGATACCCAACCTGGAGTGCCAGACTGGGGAAAGATTGAGACGGCTAAACAAATAGACGAAGGCTATGCTAGTTATCGTTCTAATTTTAATCAGTTAAATTTAGCAAAACAAAATCAAAACTACCCGCTTACAGATTCAGACGGAAACGAAGTTCCGTTCCTCCGTGACTATAAAGGGTACATTGATCACTGGCAAAAACTTAGACAAGCAGATCAGAAACTCTACAAAGATTGGTGGGATGATCTTTGGGTAATGGGTGAGGGCGGAATTCATTTTGCTCTCGGCTTGATGGGTGAGCCGCCAAGGCAGCCAGGTCAAAGCCGTGGCGATGCAGCATTTCAAATGGGCGGATCAATGAGCGGCGGCTTAGCTGGCGCTCTTACTGCGGGCTTTACTAAAGATCCTGATTACTATCTTAAAGTAGTTCGTAAGCCTGTTATTCTTGGTGCTCTTTTTGCTCCTGCCATGTTCCGGTTAGCAGGCGCTGTTGCCAAAGGAACACTTTCAAAAGTTCAAAAGGTAAGCTTAAGTGAGCACCTAGCAAAAAACCCTCGAACAAAAAAAGCTTTAGAAACAACCCTAGACTTAGGCGCTAAAGCTGGCGACTGGGCTCCCATCTCTATTGCCGCTGCACTTGGTAAAGCTACCGGTCGACTTGTTAAAGATGCGGCTGAGCCAATTGCTGCTGGCATTAAAGCTGTAGGGGATTTTGATCCAGGCACAATCCCCGGAGTACCTAAAAGCGTTATACGCGAAGCGGGTCGAGTAGGTAGAGACTTCGCCCTTAAGGGGGATGACGTTGCCAATCCTCAGGCTACTGTTTCTGTTCCGGGAATCAAAAGAGTTCCAGGCGCACTCGAGCCTCGGCGTGTTCGTGATATTGGCCGTAAGGCTGTTAAAGATTTTGCTCATCTCTTTTGGACTGGTATTCCTACGCACGGGGCTATGGGTGCAGCCATTGGCATTGGTGTGCCAATGGCAGCACGTTATTTCTTTGGAGCCGCAGTTAAAAAAAGCCCAAGGCTTAGACTTTTAAATAACGAAATATACAAAGCAACGACTCGCCGTAGCCAGGGCCAAGCAGAGTCTCATGCTTTAGGATTAGAAAGTCAGCGAGCCCGACGAGGCGTTGCAGAAGGAATGCAGCAAGCCAAGGAAGGCGTTCGTCAGGCTGAGCTTGAAATGGGCAGGCAGGCTGACCCTGATTTTGTTCCTGATCCTGATAGCATGCAGGAGGTTGTTCCTTACAGCTTAAGAGAAAAGAAGGGCGATATTCCTTACGCTGCTGAACAAGCCATTGGCGAAACAGTGGTCGATGGAGTTCTTTTTAGCGTAGATAAAGAGCACCCTTTTTACCGGACAACACCAGAAGATACTCCACAGCAAAGGTCTGGCGAACATGTCCCTCGTAAGGGTTATCGAATTGTTAAAGAACCACAACGCTGGAACAATGAAACAAAACAATGGGAAGGCGGAGCAACTAAAGAGGTTCACCAGTACCCTCAAAACGTAGACCCTTACGAGCCTTCTCCTCGTGCAATGCCAGACCTTGGTGTTGAAACATTAAAGACTGAATCAGGAACTCTCCAGGGCGCAACTCCTGATCAAGTTAAAATGGATAACCGACAAAGGTTTTCTGAAGCCGTTCGTGAAGCTGCAAATGATATTCACAAAGAACTTGAAAGCGATCCTGGTACTTTATCACTAGAAGCTACTGGCAGGCTAGAAAGAGGCGAGCGTTTATCTCGGCCCGCAATAGATGCTGAGCGAGCACGAGATCAGGCAATGATTACGCTGCTACGAAAAGCTGAGCAGCTAGTATTAGACCGTCTTAATCCAGAGAACACTGCGAAGAATGTAAAATACCAGGACTCTTTTGATACCGCCGTAGAAAGCTTAGCAAAAGAAGGTGAGGTTTTAAGTCGAGACGATGGTGCGTTTTCTGATTTAGATATGCCAGTCCAAAGAGACGGTGAGACTGCTGCTTATAGGCCGCCTGTTACTAGTGCGGCTGGTGTTGGTGTTGAGTACACAGCAAATGGCTTAGCTTATTTTGTAAATGTTTTAGAGTCAGCGGCCGAAAGCATGGCTCCTGCTATTGATCTAGCAAACATGGAAAAAGTTGCTCGTACAATGCGAGTTGCTCAAAAAGAAGTAGGGGTAAAAGCTTTCCGTGAAATCATGGAAAGGGTTAATCAAAACATTCCTAGTATTATCTCTGATACTGGACAGGTTATTATTGGCAGTCCGTTATGGGACCAGCTTACAGGACGAAGAGCCTTTGGCTTAGAAACGCCCCTAACCTCTGAAACGCGAAGCCCTCAATACAAAGCTAAGGGCACAGGCATTGACTCAATTAGCGACAAGCCTGATCAGACCAGGGTTCATACAATGAAGAAACCAGGACGTGAGGGAGAAATCCAACACGAAATGGAAACGTATGAAGGAAGCCCTGACACACTAAGAAAGCCACGGCTAAATGAAGCTGAGCGAAACGCTGCCCGCAAAAAGTACATGGAAATGCCCATGGAAACTCTTGTGGCAGAAGCAAATAAAAGAGGACTGAAGTACGATGAGAGCCTATCTATTGTCCCAGAGGTTAGGGCAAACGATGGCGTTCTTACTATTGCGCCAAGGCTAAAAGAACAAAGCCCTAAGGCTCAGTCGGATGTAGCTCCGGGTATGGATCGAGTAGCTCCTCGAACCTGGACACTTGAAGTAGCTCCTGGTGAAAAAGCTAAAATAAACTGGCGTCGAGGCGACAGCGACCTACTAGATCAAGATGGGTCACGAGTTAAGGACAGTGCCGCACGCTCGAGGAGAGCCGCTAGGGCGGCTCCTATCGAGCGCAAAAGAACAGAGACGGCTGTGCGCAGGGAGCTAGTCGAAAAGCTTACTGAGATGGACGTGAAGGGCTATGACGTACATCCTGGTATTGAGCAGGGATTGTTTGACCCAAAGGTTACAGTCAAAGACCTTAAGGCTATCGCTAAAAAAGAAAACATTCCGCTTAAGGGCATTAAGAAAAAAGATGACATTGCCCAGCGGATCTTAACGACAAGAACAAAAAGAGTAGCAGGTCGACCGGCTGCTCATAATGACTGGGGCGATGCTCCAGGTTACAACCCAAGTCGTTATGATGCAGGTGCCAGAGAAAAGATTAAACAAGGCAAGGCTGCACAACTAGAACGACGGCAAGACTTTGAGCGTGCAGCACTCGACGAGATGTCAGATGTTGATGTTGTCCGTGAGTTAAACAGTCGGGGCGTAAAGCTTGACGATGCTTATAAAGATCCAAAAGTATTTAAAGACGGTGGAAAAAGTAAGCGACAAAAAACAAAACTTAATACTCGAAAGTTAAAAGCTGAACTAGATAAGCTCAAAACAAAACAGGACATTTTTAATTGGGTTGAAGAGAAAAACAACTCACGCAAACTTGACCCTGAATCATACGACGTTGAGCAAATGGCTGAGACTCAAGGCGTAAGTCCTGGTGAGATTTCAGCGCGCAGTGAGCAGCGCCAAATTGTAGTCAAGAAAAGATTAAAGCGTAGCGATCTTATTAATGACATCATCCGTCAGGAAAAAGAAAACTTTAGATCTGTTACCAGCCAAAGCAATCTTCCTTCTGCTCGTTCGCTCCTTGATAGAGCAAGGCGAGATGCTGACAGCAAAGAACTTCTTAGCCGAGCTGAGCACGCATGGGAGGGATCTGTTGACCAGAAGACAGCCACTGCCCGAAAGAAAGCTATCGAACGGCGCTTTGGTAAAGGCAACAAAGAAGAAACTATTGGTGATCCTTCTGGGCTAGCTGCTGCAAGCAAGCTTGGAGAATACATTGAAGCCAAAGGAGAGCTTTCTCCTGGTCAGGTTAAGTCTTTAAACGAAGCCGTGGTTGAAGCCGGGATGAAAGATCCCAAGCTTATGTCTTTCCAAAAAGAAAAACCTAAAAAAGTTGAAGCAACAACAGATGCAGACGCAAAGCCTGCAAAGAAAAAAAGGAAGTTTGTTCTCAAGAGTAAGAGGGGACAAGCAATAGTTAAGAATCTTACAGCTAAAGCTAAAGCTGGAGACGCTCGATCAAGAGCAATTCTTAATCGAATCGCACCTACTAAACCCAAAAGAAGTAAAACCAAAAAACGCTACAAGACTAAGGGCAAGCCTAAGTCAGAGCAGGAAGTTTACCGTAGCTTCGATAAAGAAATCGGAGAGATGGCAAAGAAACATATTGCCGCAAAAAAATCTGGTAAATTTAAAGGCCAGCAAGGAACACAAGCACAAGATCTTGCCGCTAGAATTGTTAGCGCAAACCTTCCACTGCCTCTCCAAAAGAAATTGATCGGCCGAATCCGTAAAGAGATTATGGAATCCGCTGGGATTGATCGGCCTTATGGTCGCGAAGGTACACCGGTAGAAGAGCTTCAAGCAATTGAAGATGGGACTTTAGTCACTGAGATGCTTGGCTCAGGGAAATCTGCTTCGGCTAAAAAGTATATTGCTACTAAGCTTACCCCTGTCATTAAAGAGTTTGACCGACGTGTTAATGTTGCGAATGAAAACATTAAAGCCTTTGAGAAAACCCAGAAAGAAAGAACGCTTAGCTCTGAAGAGGTCCAAAGCTACAACAGAAACGTTAAAGAAAGAGCGCAAGCACTAGATGAAAAGGCCGTAGTTATAACGGAAGTATTAACTCAGTTTGTTGAAGGCGTTGTTAGGGCTGAGTGGCTTGAAGACTTTACTCCGCTTAGGGGCACAGCAGGAAACAGAGCGCTGACACAGCGTGGGACAACTAGAAACATTCCAGGATCAAAGCGGACTTCTGACCTTGGTGCTCAGATCAAAAGAAGACTGAATGCTCTGCCCGTTCTTATTCGCAACGCAATTAAAAAAGGTCGCAAACTACCAGAGGATCTAGCTCAAGCCTTAAGCGAAACCACAAAGAGGCAAGAGCTACTAGACAGTCTTGATGTCAAAGACCCAACAGGAAAACTGCGACGTGACTACATTAAGAATGAGCAGAACATTCGACTGGCCCAATCGCTAGAGATCCCAGGCATTTGGAATGAATCAGTTAACGGGAATCCCATTTACAATATGTGGGATCGCATCGCTAAGAGTGAATGGGCAGGGGCTCTTGATTATGTGTCTTCGCAACTAAAGAAAGCTCTTGAAGAAAGCGTAGCTACAAAAGGAACAGAAGCTAATGTTTATTACAGTGTTGCAGAAGGCGCTATTCGGTTGGGTCAAGACCTAACAAGTTATCGAGTGCCGCTTCCTAAACGGTTCAAGCGTGAGTTCTATCTTATTAGGGATGCTATTAAAAAGGGCGGCATTACTAGCTTTAACAAAGCACGGAAACGCCTTGCTGATTCTGATTTAAATCCGTCAGAGCAATACGCTCTAAGCAAGATCCTTGATGAGCAAGAAGGAATCCAAGTCGAGCGAGCTAAAGGAATTGAAAGGCAAATCGGAGACACTACACTAACCGAACAGGACAAAAGCTATTTAAAGCAGCGGCTTATTCATAGTGGTGCATTGTTTAGCGAGCCCGGTCAGGTGCCACAACGCAGCCCTCTTATTATGAGCTTGGATAGTGGCTGGTCAAAAGAATACACAGCTTGGGTAAAAGAGTTCGTTAGCGATATGCAGCGCCAAGGCAAGTCCCTTGGAGAGCAGCGGTCCTGGACTGCTGCGCTAATGGAAATCTGGAACGAGAACGGCGGGCACGGTATTCTGCTTGACGATGGTTTTAAGATGAAGGTTGTCGAGCACGTTGTGGAAAGAGCACAGCGAGACTACCAAGCAGCACACAAAACTTCTTTACCAGACAGCGAAGTCGCAAGACTTAAACTGGCTAGCTTAAGCTGGCTAAAGAGTAACGAAGTTCCATTTAGAGCCAAGCCAATGGCTGCTCCTCACTCTAAAGCTAAAGCGCCTACGACTGACAAGTTTTCAGTTGAAGGCGGCTTAGCCCTGCGTGACGTGCCTCGGTATCTCGAGTTCTTTTATGATGCTGGAATGGAAGTTGGCGGTGGTAGGTTTAAAAGAACCTATGATCTTTATCAAATTATCCCCGAAGTCTTTGGCGGCTTAAAGAATAAAGAACGCAAAGCCCATCAGATGGGAGCGTTTAAAAGATTCCATGGTCAGTACGCAGCGGGCGTAAAGATGAGCAACTTGCACAATCTTCATCGTGGTTACATGTCGATGGTAGATGTAAGTTACGGAGACACCATCCCCGAAGCTATGTCTAAGATTGCATTTTATAATATCTTTGATGGGACACCTATTAAGTCCCTGCCTAATAGGCTCCTTCGATTCATGAAAGAGTTCTATAATAAAGAACTAGATATGATGGAGCTAAAAGACAATTACTTTGAGACTTATAATAAAGATACCGGAGCAGCAGTAACCACAGCATCGGTAGAGAAAGTAACCAACAAAGATCTTAGTGCATGGATGAAGGGCGATGTAACCTACGCAGTCAAAGAGCTTCAGCGTCTTTATAGGCAGCGGATGGAAAACCAAATTGCAAACAAGCACAACCTAAAAATGGATGAGCTTCATAAGATCCCAGACCTGCTTGATGACAATGGCAACAAATACAAGCTGGATATTTCTGACAAAGAACTAAACCAAATCTTTGGTAAGGGCTGGCAAAAAGATAAGCGAGCAAAGCCGGGCAGCCTGTGGATGGACATCTCTAATTCGGTAGATCGTTTCTCTTCTTTCTTTGATCGCCCTGAGAAAGATCTAGGTGGAATTATCCAGGGACTATGGGACGGCACCTACTCAACAGATATCAAATGGCAGCAACCCTTTGAAACTCTGCGGGTAGCTATCCAAAACGCTAGTCGAGAAATGCTTGGCGAAGGTGAAGCGCTTGGTCCTATGCGCAGCTTGTTTGATAACCTGGATCCAGAAGGTTTCCGTACTTATACCCAAGCCGGAGAAGCTGGCATCAGAGAAGCTAGGCTAACGGATCTAAACCCAACAGGCCGCAAAGATATGCAAGGCCGGCCCATTAACGAAGGGGCATCAGCTCCTCAAGAGCTGATCCCCGATGTCGTTAATGACATTCAGTGGCACCCTGAGATTAGACAGGGCATGGCATGGGATGCTCAACTAACTAAAGATATGTCAAACTTAGGCGCCGCATTCCAGAGCATGGTTAAGGGCGGCATTACAGTTAAGTCTTTGCTTACTCAGGGCGGTAACATTGCAGGTAACCTGATTGCTATCTCTATGACTACTGGCGAAAGTGTTCCTTCAATTGTTTTTAGAATCTGGGCAACCAACAGTCTCTTTAAAACCTACAAAGAAAACCCTAAATGGTACCGTGAAAACCTAGGAAGCTTTAGCAAAGAAACGCAGCGATACCTTAAAGCAATGGATGCTATTGATCGGTTCACAGGTATTGATTTGATGGACATGGTTACTGTTGAAACGCAGGGCCGTGGGCTTGGTGACTTCTTAAGCACGACAAAGCTTGGCGACAAAAAAGCCTGGCAAAAAATGAAAGAGTCTCCTGTCTATAAAGCCGGTGAGTTTTACGAACAGCTTTGGCAGGACCTCTATCAGAAAGGTGATAATCTCCCCCGCAAAGCAGAGGTACTAAGAGAAGCAATTGAGGGGTACGAGTTACTTGATGCACTTGAGCCTGGTGATCACATTAGTTTCCAGACTTCTCAGCGTGGCGACACTAAACTTTATAGAGATAAAAAAGGTATCTATCGGATTACTAAGCGCCGAGAAAAACAATACCCATCAAAGGAAGATCCCTTTGTTGATAAGACTATTGCATCATGGGCAGCACGAAGAACCTTTGGTCGGATTTTTAATTACAGAAACGTGCCACGAATTGTTCAGGCTGCTCGAGTCGGAAAGCTCGGTGGCTTTAGCGCTCTTGTTAATCCTTTCATCTCCTTCCCCGCAATTGCCAGTGATATCATCGGCGTAAAGAAGGGCGTCGTTGCAAACACGTTGCTTGATAACATGTTCCGTAATGACATTAAGACAAACAGCGCAGGCGCAGCAATGAAACTTGGAAAGCTAAATGCTAGTAAAGCGCTAAGGCAATACGCTTACCTTACTACTGTTCAGAGCTTTGCTTATCCTCACTCAAACGATCTTGAGTTAATGGCTAAATCAAAAAGCCAACGAGGTACGCCATCTCTTTTAGCTACCGAGTCAAGCGCATACAATGAGGCAAGGCTTTTAAGTTGGCGCAATGGCAACCCAATGGAAATGTCTAAGCTTATTCATGATAACTTATTTTCTTTTGAGGCTTTGCTAGCAGAGAAAATGATTGATTGGCTTGATAGCTTCGACAAAACAAAACAAGAAAAGATTGCTAACTATGACCCAATGACAGTGGCTGCAACCCCAGGACAAGGTGGTGGTTTCCAAGAGATTCCGACTTCCGCAAACGCCGAAGTTGATTACTTCATGGGGCTTGTTAACTCAGGTCAAACCCTTACGACACAAGACTACTTAGCTATTGGAAATATGACTGGTGGTTTTATCGCTTCTATCTGGCGGGATATGTATGATGCTAAAACCGCAACAGAAAAAGCACAGATCCTTGTATCTAAAACACCTCAAATGTTTTTGGGTGTTAACAATACACAGGTAGCAAAGACCTTCCTTGCCCGGGAAAACTTAATTGATCCGGGCGGATATGTTTCTCCCTATAGGAATCAGATCAAAGCCGATGATGACCTTGCCTTAGCAAAGCGTCGAGGCAACTGGGTTCTTTCAGCAGGCGAAGAGCCCTACCTTGGGGGTGAAACTTTTGCAGAGCGAGCAGATAAAGATGGTTATGATAGTCAGTTAAAGTATCTTGATACTTATACTGCGTCAGTCATAGCGAGGACCAGCGCCCGAAGGGCGATGCTCCTCGATAAAAACCAAATGAATCCATACATCAAAGCCTTAAAGGATGGGCTGCGAAGAAACCTAATAGACAATACAGAGTACAAAGACCCGGTAAGGAACCGTGCTACAGCTGATGCCAACGGTCTTTCAGAGCTAAGAATTGATCACATTATCTCGGTGTTGCAAGAGTATCACCAGTCTATTAGAACTGATCTTGACTATAGGCGTAAGCTTAAGTTGGACATCCCGTTTAATCTTGATCGAGATTTTAAAACCGAAATGAAATCTAAAAAGATGAGATGGGATAAGGCAGAAAGACAAATGGGCAGGCTTGGTCGTCAAAGGAAAAGAGACTTTGATGCAAGCGCTGCAAGAGAAAAGGCAGCAGCTGCTGCAAGAAAGGTAAAGTAGCATGGCTACTAAAGTTATTTATGTTGGGCCTGGTGCCAATCCAGTAAACGTTGAGGTTCCCGAGCCTGAAGCGCCAAAGAAAACAGCTAAGAAAAAAGCTGAGCCAAAGAAGAAGAAGTGAATCCGTTTCTTCTACAGCCAGTACCTACCGGTGACGCAGCCGCTCGCTACGAGCGGCTGAGTCACGGTGGCACAACTTGGCATGACCTGATGCCGACGCCTGCTAACGGTACGGATGGCGGAGCAGTCGGCTTCTGGCCGAACTTCAATGATGCGGGCTACGTCACAATTGGCCAGCCAACAAAGCTTAATTTTACAAGCGCCTTTACGATTACTGCTTGGTGCTTGCAAACCAGAGAAGCTCCGCCTCGTGATAACCAGGAGCGCGTTCTCTCAAGAGATGCAATGGGCGGAAGCCGATCATATACGTTGTCCCAGGATGATGCCACTGGAGTCTTTTCCTTCTTTGTTTGGGATGACGCTGGCGCAGCACCACCGTACCCCGGTTATCAGTTTGTTCAGTCGCCTGGTTTCCCAGATGAAGCATGGCATTTTGTGGCCGCTGTCAATGAAGGTGCCGGCAACGACATGAAGATGTATATTGATGGGGAGCTTGTTGTCACAGGCGCAGGCAAAGGTGTTAAGCTAAAGGTCACAGCGGCAAACGCAGAGTTTGGGCGACGACAGGATGGCGGAGGCCCTGACTTTTACCAAGGTAAGATCGACACAGGTCGTCTATATCCTCGAGTGCTAAGCGCTGACGAAATACTTAGAGACTATTATGCCGGCAAGCCGGCGCATCCATAGGAAGAAGAATGAGTTTTTTAAATAAGAACAACCCCGTCTGGTCAGCATCAACCAAGACCACGCTTGCTACTGTAGGATCAGGATCTACTTCGAAGTATGATGTTGTTGATGGTCGAGATGGTACTGTAACTGTATCAAACCATGGGCCGGCTAACATGTACGTCGGCACCAAGCAGCATATCACTACGGGCATCTTGCTCCAGCCAGGAGCAGCGCTTACTCTTGGCTTGCAGCCTGGCGTTATTATTTATTTAAATGATGACACTGACTCAGCAGTCTATACCCTTGTGGAATACTGATGACACCCGGCTGGCCTCCGAACTTCAGTCCGATCGAGTTCCGTTGCAAGTGTTGCGGGACCATTGGGAACGAGCATACCGCACGTCATCTGGCGTGGGAACTGCAACGTATCAGGGATCTAGTAGGACCACTGAAGATCAACAGTGCGTACCGATGCCCGAAGCACAACAAGAAGGTAGGCGGAGCATCGCAAAGCCTACACCTTGAGAGCATGGCAGCGGACCTAGTTAGTACAGAGGTCACGCCCGACAAGCTGCAAGATACGATCCTTGGCTTAATGGAACACGATCGCATTCCTAACGGTGGGCTAGGTAGGTACAACTCCTTTACTCACTACGACATTAGATTAACCCCAGCACGCTGGGATCACCGGAGCGAATAATGTACGGCAAGAAGCATAAGATGAAAGCTAAAGCTGACCGAATGATAAAGATCAATGCGGTCAAAGCTCGAATGGCTAAGAAGAAAAAAGGAAAGGGCAAAGAGGACGACGAAGAGATCACTTCTAAGCTCCCTACAAAAAAGCGAATTGAAGAACAGGGGTCAGATTACTAATGGATAAGATGAAAAGTCGTAAGCTGTGGCTGTCTGTGTTGGCAGCCCTCCTGCCTGTGTTAGCTAAGCATTTCTTTCCTGACCTGCCGACCGAAGCTATCGTTGCTTCAGTCATCGGCGCTGTGTCTGGTGTGCTTGGTATCAGCATGGAAGATGTAGCTAAGCAGAAGCGGGCTGCCCTGGAGGCAGCCGCTTCCACCGCAAAAAAGCCCTTAGAATAATACCCCCTGTTATACTACGTCCTGGCGATAGCGGCGGCCTTGATCTTTCTCTTACTGGGAATAATCATAGGTGGGATGCTGGTGCTGCTGTTAGACATACGCTCGGACGAGACTTCGATCTCACAGCGCAGCTATCAGCAGGCGCTGCCTGGGGAGAAGCCACCGATTGGCAAGGCACCGTAGGGATGAAGTGGAGATGGTAAATGTTTCGTGATGTAACAAACAACGAACTTGGTCCCAAGACAAAGAAACTACAGGGGGAAATCCTAAGCGAGGCTGCATTAGCAGCACTGCCCCCTGCTAAAATGGCTGCGTACTTAAGACGCTTAGCTGTAATGGAAAAAAAGTTTAAGAAGATAGGCATCTTAGGACCGAACCAAAAGATACCAACCAAGACAGCTAAGCCTGATCCAAAGACGGACCACCTTAGACCTGGCGGTGACAACCCTAAAGACCCAGACGCTTTTAAGATTGCCAGGCAAGAGGCAGCTAAGAAAAAAAAGAAGCTATCAAAGCCCAAGGGTACGCCTAAAAAAGTCCGGTTCGATCAGCAAGAAATAATAAAGATGTCTGTGAGTAAGCGGGCCAAAGAATTAAAAGATCAGATTGAAACTGTCCGCCAGAGGCCGCCGAACAAATCGTTAGGCGCTTCAGCAAATGAAGAGGTTAAGCGAAGAGAGATTCAAAAAATAGAACAAGAACTCTCAAAGCTTCAAGCTGCCCAGAGCATGAGAGAGCGCAAGCCGAAGTGAGCATTAAGTATAGAGGCGAAACGTTTGCAGGCTTGAATAAACCCAAGCGCACACCAGGACACCCTAAGAAATCTCATGCTGTCCTTGTTAAGGTAAACGGCAAGGTAAGAATGATCCGCTTTGGCGAGAAGGGTGCGAGCACAGCAGGCAAGCCCAAGTCTGGCGAGTCTCCTCGCATGAAGGCTAAGCGTAAGTCCTTCAAGGCCCGTCACCGTAAGAACATTGCTAAAGGCAAAACCTCTGCTGCGTACTGGGCTAACAAAGTTAAGTGGTAGACACACACCCTCCCCCTTAAGGGGGAGGGGTGTGGTACCTGGTTAACTGTTTTGGCGCTCTTCAACAGTTACACCTGGGTCGTATTCTAACTCAGTATATCCTTTTACATATTGACGAATTAACTCTGCGGCCATTCTGCTTTTCAGGCTCGGCCTCTTAGTTGCGCGAGTTTCTTCTGGTTGAATCAGATAACCAATAAGAGTTTTACAAGCCTCATGAAGAGTTGGCTTTTCAAATTCTGTTTCGTTTTCAGACACTGACTTGTACATTCTTTCTAGATCGTATGGCATTATGCCTCCTCAATAGCTTTGACATCACGAATAGCTTGGCGCTCTGCCTTGGCTTTAATATGATTATCTCTATGGCAACCGATTGTGCCGTCAGGGCGAACATAGAAACTGCTTTCCTTTAACGGCTTATGTCGCTCCCTAAACCAACGGAAAATACCGACCGGCCCCTGCCTTACAGCACCATCAGGCACAGGCTCATTATTAATTAACGACTGCATTGCTTTCATAGCATAGTGTGCCGTAGCAGCAGCTTGACCTGCTTGATCTACAACGTAACGCATAGCTGCGTCTCGCTGATCGTCTTTCATTATGCCTCCTCGAATCTGTGATGATGTAACTGTGGGTAGAGGGACAGGCTGTCCATCGTACCGAATCTATTCTTATCAATGATAACTTCTACCTTACCAGCCAGTGCCCCTTCCTTATCGACTGGCTTGTGTAGCAGCAGCACTGAGTCAGCATCCTGCTCGATCTCTCCACTGTCACGCAGGTCCTTCATGCTCGGAGCCTTGGCTGTAGCAGTGCCACGGTTAAGCTGAGCACAACAAAGCACAGGCACATCTAATCTTTTGGCCATAGCCTTAAGTGCTTTGGATACTGAGCCTACCGCTTCACTGCGTGTAGCAAACTCACCGATGGGTTGGACTGACGTGATGAAATCAACAACGACCATAAGCAATGGGTCATCGCTGTTCTTTTTAAGTAGGTCACAAGCTTCTATGATGTTCTCTAATTGCATTCCGTAATAAACATGCAACCTACTAAGGACGTTCTGCTCTAACGACACGAGAGACTCAACGTGAGTGATCCCTTGCTCATTCTCTTCCTCGTATGGCGTGATACAATTTTGCTTTGCGATACACGAGATAGCTTTGAGCCCGATCTCTGCTGGTCCCATCTCAACGGAACAGTAGAACACCTTGCCGTATTTGTAGCCCTTAAGAATTTGGACTGCGATCTGAGTAGCCAAGGTTGTCTTGCCCGTACCAGGTCTAGCACCCAGTACAATCAATCGACCTGGCGACATACGCACTGCATCATCGAGTCGCTTGAACCCTGTCCTAATACCAGGAGCGAACGACTTGCGTGCATTGTTAAGGATACCCTCGAGTGCGCTCGTCCCCGCAGCTTTTAACTGATAAGGCTTACCGTACTCATAGCTACCCTGCTTCTCCTGTGGCCATAAGGTAGAGTTTGACAAGGTTCCCTCGCTTAATTTCTGTAAGTGCAATAGCTGCGGCATCTGCTGCGTGCTCCCTTTGTGTCTTAGGTATCCTCATAAGATACTTAGATGCACCGGGGATGTTGTCGCAGAGCCATTCGGTGATCTCGGTTTTGCTGGCTGACTTCTTACCCGTCAACTCTTCCTTCACATCCTTCGGATGCCACTGAGTTAACGGCCAGTTATCAACAGCCAGCCCATAGATAAGACCACGAGCCATGCCAATCACACGATCACTCGAGGTGCGTGTCCAACTCTCTGCCTCCACAGCAATGAGCTTAATGTTATAAGATGAACAGACGTTACGCAGTTCCTCGCCAATGATCTTGCATCTGGATTGGTTGTCCTGCCAGACAGGGATCTTATGCTTAGACTTCTGCGTGCGAATGACGCCAGCCTCGACGCACTTAGCCAGGCTACCATCGTACTCGATGATAGCCCAGCCAAGGCTGCGAAAGCCTGGGTCAATACCCAGTACTCGGATGCCCATCTTAGAAAGGCACCTCGTTAGAGGGAGGGTTAAACCCGGTGTCATCGCCAGGCGTAAGGCGCTTCACGCCAGTGTACACCTTGTCATTGTACTCACGATTGTTCGTCGTGATCATGAAGCAACGATTGGCCTGCTCGCCTACGGCGAGAGCCCAATCACTCCATCCTTCAAGGTCGCCCTTGATACCCATGCCATTGAAGATAGCACCTGCTTTCCACAGGATGGTATCAGCGTGCTTGATCTTATCCCAAACACGACGACCGTTATGCTCACCATGGGTAATGGTGAACTCCAATGAGGTACGCATGATACCATCATCAGGGTGAGGCTCGGTCTCTACATTTGTAAGCCGAGCAGTGTAAGTACCCTCAGGTAACGGAGCGAACTCCGTATCATTCTGGTTACTTGCTTCATTCATCCGATTCATAAAACTCATAATAGCCTCCTACCGCTGGTTGAGTTTATTGATAAAGGCAAGGACATCATCCTCGCTAACGACTGGTACAACCTGTGACTCGCCATCTTTAAAGATACGATAGCGACACTTACTAACGAACTGAGGATCACGGTTCAGGTTAAGCACCTGTGATCCTGGTTTGAGATTCATTGCAGCAGCTTGCGTCTTGCTTAAGACCTGCAACCTACCGACCAGATCAAACGTACCTACGATGTCCACTCGATCATTCTTAGGACACTCGGGTGCGTAGTAACCTGGCAACCCCTCGACTTCACCGACCGCCTCATGACTGAGCATTAGAATATTCTTACCCATCTTGGAGAGATTCTTTAGCTCATGCATGATCATCTTCAGTTGCTTCTTCCGCTCACCGTACATCTTCAATGTGGTTTGGTTAGAGCCAGAGATACCCTGAAGTAATGACCATGCCATCTCACTCAGCGTGTCGACGACAACCCACTTCACCTCTTTCTTATTGCGTAGCTGTTTAAGGAACTCGACGACATCGCCGCCCATGTTTCCATTAGGCTCGGACAGATCAAACAACTTGGTGTCCTTACCCACCTCACGCAATGCCTCTTGCATACCAACCTCAAAGTCTAGCGCCACACCGACGCCATCATCAAGGCCTGCGATACGAGCAGCAAGTGTGCTCTTACCAACACCGGGCGGACCATACACCATGGTCATCATCCCTCGTTGGTCGTTCGCATAGTCAATCATCTTAAGACCCATGTTCAATCTCCTTCACGGGTAAGCCTGCCTTATAAGCGTGTGCATATAAGAACATAGCTGGGTGGTTTAAATAGTTATCGGATACGGTATCGAGTTGCTGGCTACTGCTGGTCTTGTAATCAAGTACAACTGTATTCCCATCGTTATCAGTACCGATTAGATCAGGCTGACATGTTACCCACATGTAGGTGCCAGGCACACGAAAGATCCTGCGCTGCTCATACTCTTCAATAGAGTACATATCCCTCGTTGCCAAGCAAAACATTCTCACTGCTGTGGACGCACATTCACTCGCCTTAAAGTCCTCATCCAGTGCTTCAATGTGTTGTTTAAGCTCCGTTATTTTAGCGTCAATGCCAAGCCTAGCAATTAAGATTAGGTCGGACACACCCTGCTCGGCAACGAAACTATCTACATGAATAGCCCCTGAAAAAGCATGTGCTAAAGCATCGCACCCCTCGTGCACTAGCGTGCCCAGGGTGCGGGCTGAGATCTTACTCCACTCTTGCCTCGCAGGTTCCTTGTTCATCTTGTAACTGAAGTACCACTGACGAGGGCACATCATGTAGCTGCGAAGCTGCGATGGTGACACGATGAACGCACGGTCATGATGCAATGGCTGACGACCAGGGACAGAGTATGACTTACCCGCTCCGCTGTAGTCACCGCTGCGGTCACGAACACCAAACCAATTCTCGATATCACCTGTCGGATCAGTGCGACACAGCGTCTTCCAGTCACACATCCTGCACGCAGCTACGCTACGAGGTGACGCATAAGTCTCGGCCTTCATGCGCAAGCCAATGGCTCGTGTTTCTTCCAGCGCATACTGAATAGAGTCACCCGTCATTACCCAGTCAACCTCCGAAGACCAGGCACGCCTGTCTCTATCGTGAAGCTGCTGCATAAAGTCTTGGTCAACCTCTACCTCATGCTCATGACACGCAGCCAAGTACATAGCTGCGCTAGTGTCCTGGTTCTTAGCAGTGCTAAGCGTACCGTTCTTTAGGATCCTGATTGGCTTGGGAGTTGCGACTCGTCCGAAGACGTATCGTCCGACGATTGCCATGCTTTCTCCAGTATATAGTTAAGGATTAATAAGTCTTGAGTGATGCTTTCGCTCTTTGGCGCACGGCGTTTGAGTTCTTTTTCTAACAGTGAATACAGAATCATTATTTGCGTGCGCTTCAGTGCGACAAACAACCACCCATCAATTGGGTCTTTGCCGTCGTGTTCCATTAGTTATAGTCGTGATCCATCCTCTCGTTATTAATCTCACTGTTAAGCTGTCGCTCGATAAGCAAAGCTTCTTGAAGCTTGTTGTTCATGGCAGTGAGCAACTCAACACTGGCTGTAAGGTTATTGATTAGCTTCGTAGCTGCGACCATTGGATCTTGGTAAGTCATTACTCACCTCCCTTTAAGCTGTCATTGAAACGCTCGATACCTCGAGCCAAGTCACGCTGACCTAGATCATGCAGGTATTCAAAGACAGACAGCATAGCATGCTCAAGCTCCTCGATTCGCTGATGCTGTCTCGTCAACGCAGCGTCTACCTCGGGGCTAGTCTTGAAGCCCGAGAGATCGAACCCATCAATCTCTTGACCAATGATTGCTCTTAGCTTTTCTTCATCCGGCATAGTAACTGCGTCTTTAAGCTGCTCGATGTCACGCTCGACATCATCAAGCCTGTCATCGTGACGATCAGTCACACCATCCAGGTCATTGATATCAGATTGCATCTGATCATAATCGTACTCGTTCATGGCTTCGTCTACGGCGTTGCCCATCAACTCGCCGAAGTCAGAGCTATCAATCTCTGATCGGACAAAGTCACTCAGCTCGTCCTCGTTAATCGCAAAGCTTCCATTAATACTAACTACTGGCATGATTCCTCCTTAGGAATATTACATTGGGGGTCTGACACGTTAGGCTCCGGACATTCGAAGCACATCAATTCTTCTGCGAAAGGTTTGGGTACGGCACCCCCCAAAGGGGTGCTGCACACAAAGCACTTCTTCTCTACCCATGGTCCACGTTTCGCCCACTCAGGGTAAGGAACGTAGTTACCTTTATTCTTCCAGGTCATACTCGCTCCAGGATGTCTCGCTGTAATGCCCAGAAGGCAGCAGGATGTACGTCGGAAGGGGCTTCGCCAAACTCCTCGACATAGGCATCTTCATTAGGCGATGCGAGTAAAACAGCCTTGGCTCTGGCGGTGTAGATAACTTCTTCACATCCATCGAGTGACTCACACATCCACTCATACATGTACTCATCAACAGAGCACTGATCCACATCCTCTTCATCATCAAGTCCCTCCTGTTCCATAAACATTTTGACTGATTCTTCACGCTGATCTGCATACTCATCTGCGTACTCACGAACGACATGCCAGTACCAATTCTCCAGCGCAGCATATGCATCTGAGAATGTTGGTGGTTCGTATGGTTCTTCGACGAAACATACTCGTGGCTCTGGCTGCGGCCATCCCATCCATACCCAAACCTTTAGTGCGAACTTCTTCAATAGCTCAGTCATCTGAACCTCCTTAGTTTTAAATAATTACGAGTGCCCCCCGACCTGGAGCGAAGCGGAAGAAGGTCGGGGGGTGCGAGTCAGTAGTCGGGATCGTAATCCGGTGGGTCTACATGATAACCCATGCTCTCATTGACCGCAGTCATGCCACCCATAGCAAACGATTCCATGTTGCGTAGGTGTGACTCGCCGTCATCCTCTAGCTCTAGCTCTTCAGGCTCACCGGCTAGGGTATAGTGATTGATGCAGTTGCGTAGCTGGCTCACGTTATAGTGCGCAGCCTTGAGTGCATCATGTACCTTGATCGCATCATCAGGGGTCAGCCCTTCGATCCAGTCCTGGTGCCAGAAGGTACGCTCGAGACAGTGAAGCTCACCAATCATGCGAACAGTAGCCTCATACATTTCATTTCTTTTCATTGAGCCTCTCCATTTTCTCAGCCCATTGGACTGCTCGCAGTACAGCATCAGCATCATACTGCTTTAATTCTTTTAGCTTCATAGCTGGCATGCACTCACTCATCACAAGGATGCCTTGCCATACTTTCTTCGTCGGCTTGTGAACAGTACCCATCAGTTCTCCCTTGGATGGATGACAGCTATAAGCCTGAAGCCTTTGCTTTCAGCACACCAGCTAGGCTCAGACCTACCCACACCTACACCGAATAGGTTTGTGCGTGTGTCTTGGATTACCATCATAGACTCGGCAGCCTTCTCGGACATCTCCAAAGCTCTGCCTCCGGCACGCTTCGGATGACTGTACCAAGTCATGTCACGCCAATCAGTCTCGATCATACTTAGCCTCCATTGCAGTATCGACAGCACGCTCTTGCGCATCCTCAAACTCTTGAAGATGACGATCACCTATCTCACCTTGAGCATCCTCGTATGAGTCAGCGAACAACCACTCATCAGCATCCTCTTCCATAGCCCAGGCGTAGCCGTACCGAATGAATACTTCATAGCCTTCCTTGGCTAGAGTTTTAATTGTAACCCACTGACTGTTTCTTTTCCTGGTAAGTTGGGACAAGGGAAACTTACAGATGATCTCCTCATCACGTTCGTTATGCTGATAGGTAGTCACCCACCAATCAGGTCCAGTAATTGCACCAGGGCCGTCCTCAGGTGGGTCGTAGTAGCTATTCATGGCGTCTCCTTATCAGCCTCATGCTGAGCTAGTGCGTTATCTACTTCATCATAAAGACCCATGGCTTTCTCTGCTGCACGCATACCCTCAGCAAAGCCAATGCTGCGTGCTTGATGCGCAAGTATGTGCATCTGACTAAGGCTTAGGTTGTAGTCCTCCATTAGTTCATGAAGTTCTTCGATTGTTTTTGGGATATAAATTAATTCCATATCACCTCCTTATATAGATTAAGATAATACCTATCCCCTCCCCCCCCTAAAGGGGGGGTAGGGTATAGGGCTTAGTAAGCTGATTTAGATTCAGGTAATTCATCATCACCCAGTATATACAAATTAGATAAGTCTAACCTCTCGCCATCTGAATGCTTAGCCACATGATCCAGTGCATCATGAAGCTCGCCAATCTCTCGTTCATTGCGATTGTTCCTAGCCTGTACGTCCATAGTAATACGCATGACTTGGTTCAGCCTGGTGATAGACTTCTCTAGCTTCTCACGCTCTTGGCATAGTGCAGTGCGTCTAGTGTTAAGCTCTTCAACTAAATCACCAGGGTTATCACATAGCATCTGAATCAATTCGCTAACCAGCATCGTTCATATCTCCAAAGCAGGTGTAAACAGAAAGGATACACACTAAGACAGCGGTAAACATAACAGCATACTCTAACATCACTAAGTCCTCTACAGCCAAGTAAATAAAAAAGAAAAAGAAGCAGGCTGTCCAACTTCCCCCCGCAGGAACGAGGAGGGAAGTTGAGCAGCCGCCGCACCTAGTAGCCACCCCTTGCATTGAGATGACTACCACCATGAACAACATGGATTAAAGAACCAGAGTTACCACCTACAAAGCGAGGGGATACCCACTTGATGCCTTCTTTATCACACCACTCTGACACCTTAGGGTCAGTTGTGACCCACTCAGGACGTGAGTTGAACACATCCATGCAATCACGACAGCGAGCAATCAATACCTCACCAACTTCCTCACCCTTACGACGGATGATTCTGTCACTGGTATAGACACACTCAGGACTACCACAACGACCACAGCTCAAAGGACCATCTGCCTCATAGACATCATGGACTTCATTGACATGATCGAGTGACTCCAGTTGTCGCTCCGACAACTCACGGTTTGTCTCGACTGGATGATCAAAGTTCTCTTCAATCACATAGTCTCGATTACCCGCAAAGCGATCAACCATAGCAATGACTAATGTCTCAGGCATTTCTACTGAGCGCATACCGTTTCCCCAATCGTCAACGATATTAACTGAGTTGCCACCAACACTAGCCAAGGTGTTGAAATCACTAGACTCTAACTTCATATCTTTCTCCTTAATAGATATAGTTAGGTTAAACAGAAGGGTAACTGCGACGAGCAGCCCCCGCACGAAGGAGGACGTGCGAGGCGCAGCCCCCCCGAGCCGAAGGCGAGCCCCCGGAGGGACCATCACACAGGTGTCATGACCTACAGTAGGTAAGACATTTCTTATCTGTCAGGTGGTGATCAGTGCCAAAACGTGTGTATCCGATATAGGTAGGCGTTGACTCCCAGGGACAAAGACAACAGGACAATAAAAAAAGAGTAAGAGGACAAAGTCCTCTTACTCCCGGGTGAAGTTACTTGAACTTCAATCCCTTGGGCAGCTTTAGCTGACCATCTTTTGATGCAATGACGGCAGGCATGGCATCACCATCGGAGATATAATCTTCGATGATAGACATGGTACTCGTACCATTCTTAAGTGTTAGCTGACTAGCGAACACATTGACGAAACCCCACTGGGTATCGTCATCCTTCAGGTGTCCATAGACACCGAAGCCATCACCACGAGAGTGGGGATAGATCTCAGTCGGCACGAATGAGACAGCAGCACCGGTCTTTCCGGTAATGCTATCACGTTGAGCGCTAGCTTCCTCGTGATCAGAGATGAGATCCTCGAATCGAATAGACATATTAATGTCCTTTCTGAGCCTGGTTGGTTTAGTGGCTCACCTACAGCCACCAACCAGGCCAACCCATAACCACTAAAGCGGTGGTGAACTACCCGATCCTCCTCTAGCAATCCTCCTACAGCCCCAATATTACTTCTTCCCCACCGAACGATTTTTCACTAAAGAGTGACATCTGGAGGTAACGATGGGACGTAAACGCAAAGACGATAAGCACACCCCTGTGCTGAACCGTCATCTACTAGAGGGCGCATTTGCTGAAAGCATGAACCAGGTTCTAATGAGCTTAGACCAATGCCGTCTTCACAAAGAGACAAGTGATATGACTATTGAGCAGCACGTCCGTGCACTGTGGGGTATCACTATGGATGAGACAGGTGTTCCGATTATGCTGACGGACGGGCGGCACAGCGAGACGATGGTTAAAAAACAGGCTTTGTTTATTCGTCGCACTAAGTCGCTTCGGTCTACTTTGATGGAGCTTGATCCAAACGAGGAAGACAACCTGGCTCCGATTCTTAAATCTATTACGATGTGGATTCAGGATGCTCATCTGATCATGCACGAAGACACAGACAATAAGACTCGAGAGTATCTTGCTAGCAAAGGAGAGCCGGATGTCCAAGAAGCGACCAGGGAAGTTGTCGGTATCCAGTGAAGCCTATGAGGACTACGACCCTGAAGAGGGGGTTACAATTGTTCCTAAGGGTCATGTTCCCGCAGGCAAACGGATTGTTCAGAAAGAAGCTCATGGCGCAATCAACAGCGTCCTTCGTTCTATTATACAGGCCGAGTATGAATCAGGAGAAACCGTTAAGCTTTTGGCCCAGCGTCACGGGGTTACTGCCCGAACGATCCACCGTTGGAAAAGCAAACACAACTGGGAACGATCTTCTGATGGAACAAGTTCTGCTATCCTCGAGCACGCTAGGGCTGAGATCCGACGAAAGGTCGAGCAGAGCAAGGTTGAGGTTACGGCGGCCATAGAGGATGTGGTTGCCCGGCATAAAGCGACAACCGAAACGTTAGGCCAGATGTTGTATGAGGCCATGGGCAGGGCCAGCGCCTATCCTCATAAGGATCCGTTTCGCCAAATGCTAATCATTAAGGTAGCAACAGAAGTATCTAAAAACATTCAGTCTATGGACCGTAAGACCT
>WLWH01000334.1_pt1 | contig 38982 bp, 50 predicted proteins | sample 6712741 | NCBI WGS metagenome assembly WLWH01 (sample SAMN12718694, study PRJNA515312) | sponge metagenome | isolation source: marine sponge | host: Mycale hentscheli | place: New Zealand: South Island, Marlborough, Capsize Point | collected 2003-05-01
CATATATGATATATATTAATCTATAAAACCTCAAAATAGCCTTTAATCGTCAATCGGGGTTCATTTTAGCCTTATTCATATATAATTCTATTTTGTGATTATATTTTTTATGATTTTTGGGAATTTTTTTAAAAAAAATATAAAGTCAGTTTGATCGCTTTTTTCTTGAAAATATATAATTCTAAAAAATAAATTCGTGCCTGAGTTTTCAAAATGCCTGTAATATTACATTATTAAATCTTTAGTTTTTTTGTGGTCATTTTTTCGGGTTATTTTGGCTCATACACCCACCTAAAACGCCTAAGATTTGATTTATCCGTTATTGCTTAATTTTATTATAAATCTTTTAGTATTACTAAATAGTGCTAAATATATAATTCTAGTGCCAAAATAAATTCGTGCCTGATTCTAATGCTAAAAATTACCTCTAGTGCTAAATTATAATTTTGTGTGATCAGTAAAAACGCTTAGTAATATAAACCCATGTTTTCATTCATGGGTAAAAATTCGGGATTTTTTAAAGTGTAAAATAAAAAAATAGAAGGATTCAAACAGAATTATATTTTTTCTGCTTGATTAATTATCCAATTTGACCATTCAATAGCCTGATCAAATGTCATTCGTTTTTCAAATTCAGATTCTATCTGTTTTTGAGTTTTCATAATTATATTTGATTTTCATGTATTCCTTTTAGAGTGTTTATAATAATTGACTAAATGCCTAAAATTTATTATATATTTTAATTCGGGAATATTTGAAAAAAATACATAGAGAATTAAATTATTTTGATATCGAATATAGAAACCTGTAAAAACATTAGATTTAATCTGAAATATATATAATTGAATTAAAGCTATAGATTCTTGAAAATCTATATAGATTATTCAAAAAACAGTAGAAAAACGGGCGATCACTTCCTTATATACCTTTTCTTGTAGAATTTTTCTGTTAGTCACAAAATAAGTCAATTTGTTTATATATAAAATTCCATTTGATCGGTGTCGTCAAAATCACCCATATAATAAGCTTTGCATTTTGTGAAAAAATAATTTGTCATTATACCATAAGATTAATGCCTTTATTAAATGTTTCTTTCCGACCACAAAAAAATTATATATTTTCACAAAACTAGTACAATAGCCAAATTCATTATATATTCTCAGAATTTAGAATGACGTGACTTTATATTACGGTACGCTACTTTATATTACGGTACTTTTTGGGCGATCGTGCCTGAGCGGGAAAAAAACTGTAGGGATCACGCCTGAGGACTTTAATATATAATATAGGATCGTGCCTATATACAGATGATCGTAATAGGGATCAATATATTTCACGCCTAGTATATACTGATCACATGATATATCATAATGCGATCGTGCCTGATATATGTGATCGCATGGTGCGATCATGCCTAGCATAGCGTGATCGTATGGTGCGATCAGGTATTTCGTGCCTAGATATTGTGATCGCAAGCGTATTTTATATTTTTAGGCACGATCGTTGCAATTTTCCACGAGCAGTAGGCGTGATCGATCGCTAGTCAGATCCTCATACATAGGATATACTAATAGGAAAAAAGATTTATATATATAGAAAATTTTGGAATTTCTAGTAAAATGATTTATATATATGTCGGGGGAAGGGGTTAGCAATAATAACACGCATACTTATATACTGTTTTTATGAGCCTACAATCATGAGTAGAATTAGCGGGGAAAAGAAGAAACTGTTAGAAGGAAATGCTATATTGACAGATAGGATATTTACCCATTGTAAGAACATATATGAATATGATAGTTGTTTTAGATGTAGATTTATAACCTTATGGCTCATGGTATTAAACAATAAGATATGACCGAAAATTATTCTGATGAACACTGTGATCGGTGCGGTAACGAACGCATGAGGAAAATGACCGAGTGCCATTTAATATGTGAGAACTGCGGTTCACACCTAGACTGTAGTGACAAAGGAACAGTATGGTAATTAGTCTAGCCTAAGTTTATAAACATAAAGATACTTTAACATATTTTGCTTCCTGTAATAACTACGCCTACCAATGCTTTTTGTTTCTATCTTTCTACAAGGCTTACAATATTTTAATGGTCGCCCTCTCCATACTTCTTCCAATTCAACCCCGCAAAATTTACATTTATAATCCAAGATTAATGCTTCCGTACCTTTGCTATGATTGCAAGCGTGACACCTATGATAGGAATCATTTCAAGTGTGTCTATTCCGTATAGTAGAAAGTCTATTACCATTCCATGTCCATGCAATATACCCTGCCCGAAAATGCACTCCAAAGCCCACCATGAATGAGGTATCTGAAGATAAAGAATAGCTGCCGAAATCATAAGGCTTTTAGCCATGTGTCGTTCATACCAATCGAAAAATTCCTTTAACATAATACTACAAAATATAATCCTTAATATAACTCTATCTAAGGCTAGACTAACCTTGACCTGAATGAACGGACTTTATATGATCTATTACCTGATCCGAAGTTTCAAATCCTTTCTTCCCACACCAAATACAATGCCGAATATTATATACGTTACTCAAAATTTAACATACTCCATTTCATCATAACAAGTATATACATCAATCTTCGTTACTTCTCCATATTTCCCAAGCCATTATCCCGCTTACAATCCAAAATGTAATCCAAAAAACTGCCATAGAAATATTCATACATAATACTAGACAAACAGGTATTTAATTTAAGCGTTTAGATAAACTTATATATAATGTTAAGTTATATAAATTATCAATTAAGTATTGAGATAGAACGGTAAAGAACGTAGATACGTCATACCACTCAATGCTTTTTGAAGATCCGAATATTCATCTACCGGAACTCTTACACTATTGTGCCTTCTATTTGAAAGTACCATACATTTATCCGAACAGAATTTACTTACGCCCTTACGCTTCCCGGCTTTGACAATATTATTTCCACAAAATATACAATTCTTTTTAGAACGCTTAGTTACATTTTCACGCCTTCTCTTATAATAACCTGACTCCTTTCGTGCTTCATCTCTACATCTAGTACAACAATATTTTACATTACTTCTTATTTTAAATTCTAAACTTTTCCCGCATTGAATACATTTTTCACGTTTAACTAATTTTAATTTCAATAAAAAAAGAAAGGAAGATTAGAGATATAAATCTATCTAATTCTTAACCACTTGGGCAAGCACTCCATGAGCAAGTCATACAAGTATGACACCCACCTGAATTAATTATAATACCACCGTCTTTACAGTTTGGGCATTTTGAAATTTCTTCGTTGGACATAAGTAGATTTACTAAGATATAGGCTCATATAAAGTTAATTGAATATATATCCTACTTAGTTCAAAACTATTTTAAATATGCTTTCCAAGACTTGAAGTATTCTAAGTCTTAAATCTAATACTTCTGTACTACTAGAACTATCAGTAGAAGTTGATGCAGTTGGTAATTGTTGTTGTGTATCTGCTCTTGGAACATTTATAACAATAGTTCCCGATTCACCAAACTGATCTTTCCATACATGAGTGCCAGCATTTAATTGATCTGTTTGCCAAGTAGCACCAACACCAATACTAATATCAATACCACCAAGATTTTCAAAATGTATAGTTTCGTATGGATGTAAATTTGTTACAGTGAATGTTTCACCTAACATTAGTTCAGTATATTTTTCCATTGTATGATTAGCACCAGTATGAATTGTTGGCACTATATTAGCACTAGTTGAATTTGTTGGCACTATTGGTATTGTTGTAGGTTGTGGTATTGGTGTTTCAATTATTGGAACAGGCTTTGCTTCTATCGAAAGTAAAGAATCCACACCGCTACTCAAATCTGTAAAATAATAAACTCCGGGAACAAAACAATAATTTCCGCAATCTTCATTTGGTAATTCTATTGTAACAGAATCACTTGGTTGAAGATAAACTTCATCAAACCAACCCCATGAAACAAAATCATAATTTGTATCACTCTCATTATGAATTGTAATACTTCCACCTTCCATTACAGAAACAGTGAAGGGATGTGTATAAACATCAACGTGTGAAGGTGTTTCTGCGTATGCCACACCTGTTAATGGTATTGCGATCAATACAAGTAATAGTAGTTGTGTTTTCAATAATTAGTAAATACATATTACTAATATAAATGTATCTAAAAAGAGTGTTTGGGAATCAAAGATCAAAACATTCTTGAATTCCACAATTAGGACAACGCTTACATATTTCATGTATTGTGTCACACTGGATACAAAGATCCGATTGTATGGACATAACTTTTATATACGTCTATTATATATAAAGTTTTGTAAATGTCCACTCGTGATGTATTTCAACCACGAGGGTATGTGATGAATCGTTTATATTTTCCGACTTCACACATGAACGAACTTTAGCCTGACTCTCCTAAGGTTCATTCACTAATAAAATCAATAGTATATTAATTATCTTCTTTTTCTTCTTTTTCATCTTCAGAATCATCACTTAAAGATTCATCTTCCCAATCAATTTCTGATTTGTGCATTACTTCTAATTTCTTTCGTAAATTAATATCATCTTCTGACATTTCTTTATCCCCAAAATAAGCGGACATGATACTAAGCATACGGGAAAGTTCTTTTGCACCTATCTCTACATAAGACATAATTGTTTTTTGACTTGATATTATATAAATTAAATTAATCTTTATTGTCTTTAATACCTTGGTCGTTTTTGCCAATTATATATGAAGAAACTGAACGTTTTTTCTTTGATTTTTTTGGCTTATCTTCAACTTTATCTACAACTTTTCCTTCTTTCTTTTCATTAAATTCTGTCATTACTTCATTAATTTTACCTTCTGAAAGCATTTTAATTGCTCTATTATCAAGGGTAATTCCGGGAACAAGTCTTAATAGTCTTGCTAATCCATCTGCCATATTTAGATCTGACATAAGAATTGATTTATATACTACTATTTAATCTTTTTGTTCCTACACAGTTCCAACCTAAACCACATTTATTACAATTAATAATAACATCTATAAAATAGACTTCGGGATATTCAGGTTCTTTACGTTCTTGAGATTCTTCCTGTTCAGAAGAAGCACCACATGAAGGACAATATTTCAATTTTTACATTTGTGATCTCTATGACAAGTATCACAAAATTCCCCCTTACATTTCATACAGTCCGCAAGCATACCCGGTCTATACCCTGCACCACATTCATCGCATTGTATATTATTCATTAATAATATTTATTACACCTAAAATATAAATCTTTATATGTAATAATTTTAATTTTTTATTATGAATAAAATTTTAAGTATTACTGTTATAACTGTTATAGGTATTTTATTATTAATTCCAATTAATATATTTGCACAATATCCTGAAAATGATAAATATGAATATCTTGGTATAAGACATGACACTAGACCACAAGTATGTTTATTTGAACCAAACCCTACACACGTTGATTGGAATTATTGGAAAAATGTAGAGTTTGAATCATGGAAAGCAGTATTAGATTGGCAATTAGAAATGCAAACATTTTTGCCTGATGGTGATTGGACAATGTATATTCATTCAACTGTTCCTTATATTGAGCATTGGAATAAAACTCCTGACGATTATAGACATTGTACTATATTTTTAACTTATGAAGCATTTAATGAAGATCCAGATAACAACGCATTAGGATTAACAGGTATTGATTTTTCTAAAAGTTCCCACAAGTTCACATATATAGTTATATATTTACACGCAGTAAATAACACTAGCATAGTATTAAATTTTGACGATGCAAAAAAAGATCCTATAACTGGTTTAACAAAATTTGAAATTAATCTTGAAAGAAAACAGTTGCCATTACAAACCATATATAATATAGTTTTACATGAAATGGGGCATGGTTTAGGTTTAGGACATTATGAAAGTACATCTCCAAATGGTAGTGATCGTTCTACAATGACTCCAAGTTTAAAACCGTTTAGTGATGAAGTTTTTGAAATTAAAATATCAGATAAATTTATGCTTGGTTATCTTTATGGTATTGATGGCTATCAAAAACCACAACCACATTGGATAGATGATTACTGTTTATTTGACCATGGAATAAAAATTATAAAATGTGAATAACACTTATATAATAGATTTTTATTCATTAAGTGTTGACTGATAAAAAAGATCCTCATGAAAAACAATGGCGGGATTTATTAGAATTATTTAATAAAAAACATGAAATGACTAAAGAGGATTTTTATAGACATAGAGCCGAAGCTTGTAAAAGACTATTAGACAAATATTGCTAACTTTAAATAACAGAAACCTTTATTAACTATATGATCTCGAATGACGAATTTTATCGTGCTATGGAGCAAAAATTTGCTATTGTTTTTAAAAGAATGGATGCTTTACATAAAGAAACAAAAGAAGATATTGATGCTATTAAAGAAGAAGTTTATGAATTAAAACGTCAAACTGATGCTCATATAGCAGTTAGTGAAGCTTTAAAAGAATTAAAAGAAACTAAAACCATGTCTAAAAGAATAAGAATTACTATTGTTTGTGCTATAGTTCCTGCTATAATTGCTTTATTTACTCTAGGTGTTCGGTAAGAATCCAATCATTTAATACCCAAAAAATTGTTTCAACAAACCATTCTTCCTGTTCTATATTAGATATTTCTGTTATACCACACATGGCTAAACATTGATGAATACTTTCTTCAATAGACGTAAATATAATATCTTGTTCACTCAAATGTTTATGAAGTGTTATCCAAGTCATTTTTGATTCTTCATAACAAACGCCTTTTTCATCACAATCTTCTCTATTTATAAATCTTATATTTTGAGGTTTCCAATTATCAAACATATTGAAATATTACAATGAGTAGTTTTTAAGTTTGCTGTCTTACGACTATGATCATGATCATACTACCTTTATATACTACTATGATCATATAGTCATATTATATATGATCATATATGTATATCAGGAATTTTTTCACTTATAAAGCTATGATCATGATCATGATCATAGTTAGTTTTATATAGAGGATTTATCATTATAACCTATGGTAGTAATAAATACAGCTATAAAAAATCAATTAAAAGATTTAAGAAAAATTCCTTATAATAAAGTTAAAAAAGAATCAGCTATGATAGTAGATTTACCTATTGGTCAACTAACTAATCATGATTTGGCTAGAGCATTATATATTGCTACTAGTGCTTTTACAAGATTAAGTAATAAACAACTTGGAATAATAAGTATAGTAAAACAATGTCAAAAAGATATTGAAGAAGTTACAAATGATGATAAACTTACTAAAGAAGAATTAATTGAAAAAGTTAGAGAAATTATTCTTGATCAACCTGATGTTTCACATCCTTTAAAATCTTCTTCTGATGAGGATAAGGAATAGCAATACCTTTTCTAGCAATATAATATGTTCCTTTTGGATTAGGTTTACCCCAAAATGCACCAATAGCATAATTATAATCACAATCAAATTGATCAATTACCACATCATCTTTTATTGTATAAACGGTAGCAGTTGCCATAGAGTTATATAGAGCTTCTAATATTAAAAGTTATGGATATTAAAAAATTAAAAGGAATTGGAGATGGAACAGCAAAGAAATTTGATAAAAATGGAATTACAACAGTAGAGCAATTATTCGTTATACCACCACCTAAAGTAGCAGAAATGTTAGGAATTGATAACGATTCTGCTATGGAATTATTTAAAAAAGCAAGAGCAGTTTATGATGATTCACCAGTATTTCAATCAGGTTTAGAAGCAAAATCTGAAGATCAAGATTTAGAAAAAATCTCTACAGGTACTAAATCACTTGATAAATTGTTTACTGGTGGAATAGAGTGTGGTGCTACAACTGAAATATATGGGGAGTTCGGTTGTGGTAAAACACAATTCTGTCATACTATGGCAGTAAGAGTTCAACTTCCAAAAGATAAAGGCGGATTAGAAGGAAAATGTGTTTGGATAGATTCAGAAGGAACATTTGAACCTTCAAGAATAAAAACAATAGCAGAATCAGTTGAAATAGATGAAGAATCTGCTCTTAATAATATTATAAGAGCCAAAGCATATAATTCAGCAGATCAATATTTAATTTTACAAGAATTAGAAAAACTTCTTGTTGAAGATAAAAATATTAAACTAATTGTTATTGATAGTGCAACAGGTTTATTTAGACAGGACTATAGCGGAAGGGGTATGTTATCTGAAAGACAAAAATACTTAGATGAATTTTTAACTATGGCTTCTAACATGGCAAATTTTCATAATATTGCAATTATATGGACTAATCAAGTAATGATTAATCCCGGAGTTTTCTATGGAGATCCTGTAACTGCTATTGGTGGAACAGTTTTAGCACATAAATCTACTTATAGAGTATATTTCAAGAAATCGGGTGCTTATCGCATGGGTAAAATGGTAGATAGTCCGAAACACGCACAAATAGAGGTTATGTTTGGTCTTAGTGAAGAAGGAGTAGTAGATCAAGAAGTAGCAGAAGAAATAGAAAAGAAACGAAAAGCGGACAAAGCTAAAAAGAAACGTGAAGAAAAGAAAGAAATTGAATAGTAAGTTTATATTAGCGATCTAAATAATAAAACCATGTCAAAATGTGAATTATGTAAAGGTAATTTGATAAGAACTCCATATAAATATAAAGGAGAGCCTTTATTTGAATGTGAAGCCTGCGAAGAAGAATATATTTAAAAACTTATATACGATTAAGAGTTTGGTCATATATGGGATTCTTTAGCAAAATTAAGGACAATTTAGACGTAAGGAACTTCAAAGTGGTCGAAAAAGGGGATTATGATCGAGTAACTCAAGACCATTATTCTATGCGTAAAGCAATAAATGATGAGTATCTTCATTCAAATAGCAGGGCTAGTACACCATATCCGTTCATGGATACGCCTGATGGAAGTAAAATTCCAATGTGGCGTGTTGCACCAAACAGAATGTATGAATTAGCAGATTATGTAGGTGATTTAAGAGCAGTTATTGAAACTATCCAAAGAGAAATGTTTAGAAATGGACTACAAGTTATACCAAGATATCATCATAAATGCCTAGTTTGTTTAAAAGAATATGAACAAAAACCATTAAAAGAGTTTGTTCCTTTACAAGATGCACAAAATAAAGCAAAAGAAAAACTACATTGTACTGAATGTGGAAATGAAAATCCTAGAAAATGGGCAAAACCTGATCCAAAAAACAGGCAAGTATTACAAGCATTATTAGATAAAAGAGTAAATAACAACCAACAAACATTAAAAATTGTAGCAAGACAAGCTGAAAGAGATTTAGATATTATTGACGGTTGTTATGTTTTAGTAACAAGAAAATGGGCTATAAAAACATTAGATCAACCTGATGAATTAACAGGTGCAACAAAAGAAGCAGTTATGAATATTCAAGATAGTAAATTAGATGAAATTATAAGAGTACATCCAATTCAATGTAGTATAATTGCTAGTGATGAAGCAGTTCTTGGTTTAGGTGCTGATGGAAAACCACGATATATATGTCCACAATATAGTCATAGAGATACAGTTTTAGAAACACCAGTATGTCCAAAATGCGGTTGTAAAGCATTTAACGCATTTATGGAAACAAATAGTGTACCTTACGGTGTACCATTAAGTAGTCCAAAGAAAATGTATTATACTCAAAAAGAGGTAATTTGGATTCCGGGAAAATATTATCCTGATGTTTTATATGGAAATTCCCCAATTCAATCAGTATGGAAGAAAGTATTATCATTAATGTTCCAAGATGAATATATGTGGAAATACTTTGATAAAGATAGACCACCAAAAAGTCTATTAGTTATGGGAAGCAGAAATCAAGAATCTGTAGCAGCTTTTATGGAAAAACAACGTCAAGGTGCAAGGCAAGATCCATATATGCCTAGACCAATTTTATTAAATACTGAAAATGTTAGTTCAGCAATTTCATATATTGATCTTACACCAAACTTTAAAGAACTTGAATTAACTGAATTAAGAAAAGAATTAAGACAGATTATATCAACAGTATATGGTGTTCAACCATTATTTTATGGTGAACAAGCTAAAGCAGGTTTAGGAAATGAAGCACTTCAAGTTACTCTTACAAACAGAACTATTAAATGGTTTCAAAGATTTTTAAATGAACAATTTTTTGATGAAATTACTGAAATAGTAGAAATATATGATTGGAAAATTGAATTAGTAACAAGTGAAGAAATTGATGAGCTTAGAGAAGAACAAGTTAGAGGACAAAAGATTGACAACACTGTAAAATTATATGGTATGGGATTTGATGTTGCATTTGATGGCGAGAATAATATATTAATTTCACAATACCCAAACCCTGAAAAACAAGAAATGATGATGGGCGGTGGAATGGGTACAGGAGAAAATATAGGCGGTGGAAAAAATGATAAAACAAAATCAAGTTCACCTAAAAAAGAAGGTGAAGCACAAAAATTTGATGGTGAACCAAAAGTTGCAAGACCAAGTGATATAGGGGGAACTGGTGATGGAAGCCCTGCTAGTGGAACTGGAACAACATTAAGTAACAAATCAAGTTTGGTTAAAAACATTAAAAAAGGTATGAGTCAATTAGAGTGGGATAAATTCTTAAAATCTTTAGATTAAAAATGCAAAAAGATACACAATTAATACAAAATATAAGAGATTATATGCAAAATAAACCTTATGCAAGTGCTTGGGATATTGTTCATTATTTTGAACTTCAAGGCGTTCCAGCTGAGAAAGTTTTATATGTACTTAAAGAGATTGTTGATTAATGGGGGATTCTTCAAAAAGATTTGGTTGGACAGAAGATGGTTTAGATGCTAAAGATAGAATTCAAAAAAACGATCTACAAGAAAGAGCCAAAAAAGAAAACACCGCAACAAAAAAAATAAGAGAAGCAGTTCAAGAAGATGAACAAACTAAAATAAATAATTACAGTGAAGGTTTTTGTTATGGTTGTAGCACTTATGATAAAGTAATTAGTACATTGATCTATATGTGTGGGGAGTGTATGGAAAAAAGAGGAACAGAAGGATTAATGTGTTTAGTTGCTAAAAAAACAAGTTGGGAATTATGTGACATACACGCAGAATGGGTTTTTAATGATTCATGGCAAATAAATTGTTCTTTATGTGATAAATGTATGCGTAGATTAAATTTAGTTCATAAAGCTTATAGAAAAGCAGGCGGTAGAAATAAAGCACCTGATAATATAATTAGAAAAAAATATTATGCAAATAATCCCGGTGAATTTATGGGTAATGGTATAACTAGAGATCAAACTAGAGATCAAAAATTTAGTAATGGTTAACCTAATTTTTCTTCTGCTTCTTTAACCTGTTGTTCAAGATCTGCAATTTTATTTAACTGTTCAACTCTTGAAGGCTCATCTACATCATCTTCCCAATGAAATTTAACCATTTCAGTATTATAATCAACTATCATGTGTATTGAATTTGTACTAAAATCATAATACCATTCTCCCATTAATGTCATTTTTTTATGTGGTAAATCAGATCCATAATATAAACATTTTTTTGCAAATATTGGTTTTGACCAAGGTAATAATGATTTTTTTATTTCAATTCTTTTTTCTTCTTTATTATAAAATATATCTTTCCTTGTAACATGAAAGGGTTCTTTATTAAATCTTGTTTTATTTGTAGTTCCTACTCCGGGGTGTATATGTACATATCTCTTATTTACATTTACATTATCTTCAACTACGTTCATTTGTGTATAAAACCAAAATGCGTGATTTTCAGGTATATCAATTTCAGAAATTTCTAATCTATCATTTCTACTTCCTGAAAAAGGGTGTCTTTTGTTATAAGTATAGACATTATCATATACATAAAAGTCCATGACTAAATATTGATAAACCTTTATATAACCGTTTCTTTTTTAATATTATATGGAAAAACAGGATCTAGCACTACTAATAGTAGCCTTATCTCTAATTTCAGCAGTTGTATTTGTTGGTTGGGGTGCAATAAAAGGACTAATATTAGATCCAAATGTTCAAATGACAGCTGAACAATATGGAACAATATTTACCTTTGTGTTCGGTATTATGATTGGATCAGGTCTAACATATTTGGGAATTAGAGCTGGTCAAAACCAACAATCAGCAATAGGTCAAGCATAAAAGACATAAAATTCTTCAACATTATTTTTATATACTATTAGAGGTTGTTTCATACATGGTAGAATATGTAGAATTCCCTGATTTCATAACAAAGGGTATAGAAGTCGATACAGCAGATGAGCGTAGGATCTTTAAAGGTCATATTACTGCTGAAATCATTGATAGACAGCAAGAATTCATCTTTGTTAAAGAAGTTATGAAAATTATGGAAACATTTATGTCGGTAAATCCAGTTATATCAGATTATCATAGTAATAGAATGGTAGGAAAAGTTCTTTCATACGAAAAATCAGAATATCAAGGTGTAGCCACTGTTTTAATTACAGGTGAAGTTTACAAAAAAGACGGAATTACATTATATGATAAAGTTTGGGATAAAGTTGTAAAAGGTGAATATGCAGGATTAAGCATGGGTGGTGCAAGTAAAGAACGTGAACCAATTCAAAAAGACGGTAAAATGGCACTAGAATTAAGAAAATTAGAGTTATATGAAATAGCATTATGTGATACACCAGCAAACCCATTTGCAATTATTGAGGAAGTAAACCAATTTGCAAAAGCAGTTGGACTAGAAAAAATGGTAAAAGAACACCAAGAAAGACAACAAATTAGGTGTAATAGCATACATTGTAAGTTTGAAAAAGCTTGTTGGGAAGGTTATGAACAACAAGGTATGAAAGAAAAAGACGGAAAACAAGTTCCAAATTGTGTAGAAAAAGCAGATAGTGTATATACAAATACAGGAACAGATGCTAGTAACCCTGTTGATTCCACATCTAATGGAACAGATTTAGATGTAGATGATGATTTAGATCATGATTATAAATGTGATAGTGGGGAAGATAAGTGTGATATTTGCGGTTTAACTAAAGCAAAACATAGTTTAGAACAGTTTGATAAACCACATAAAAAGTTAGATTCTAAGACATTAGTTAACAGATCTGCTGAAACAAGAGCAGAAAATGTAGGTGAATCAACTGGAAGTCCAAAACAAGTTAATGATTTAATGAATACCATACCAAAAGTACCCGCCCATAACAATATAAAACAAATTCCATTAACAAGAATTAAAAAAGATCATATTGAAGGTTTTCCTGAAGATATAGAAGAAAAAGGTAGAAAGAAAAACAAAGAAATAGAAAAAGATCAACCAATAGGTGATATAGATGCTAAAGGTAATTTCCCTCAACAACCAAGACAAAGACCAAACACAATGACTGATTCAAACAGTAATGTAAATAAAATGATTGAACACTTTGGGGTAATTAATGTTAAAAAAGCTATTGAAGAATATGAAACAATACAATATCTTAAAGCACTAGCAAGAAAATATAGTATATAATTCTTTTTAATTTTAAAATTAATATTTATATACTATAAATATTTTTTATATATAACAACATGACTACAGAATTAGAACCAAAAACAGAAGAAATTTCTGAAATTCAAAAATCAGATGATTCTTCCGTCACATCTATTCTTGCACAATTAGTTAAAGCACAAGAATCTAGAATTGATTCCTTCGAGAAAAGATTCGATGGTCTTGAAACTTTAATTAAAGAGCAAAACAAGAATCCAGTTGATAAAGGTGTTGAGGATGATACTCAAAAACCAGCAGTCGAAGCATCTAATGATGTCGGTGATCCTGACAAATTAGGCGAGACTTATGCACCTTCTCCAAAAGGACAAGCTTCTATTGTTCAACCACAACCAGCAGAAGTGGATCATTCAAAAGATGATGCACCTAGCCTAACTATGGGCAAAGCTGATGAGGATGAAGAAAAGAAAGAGTCCAAAAAAGAAGAAGTTGAAAAAACTGAAGATTCTGAAGATGAGAAAAAGGAAGAAGTAAAAAAATCTGAGGAAGATTCTGAATACGAAATTGTAAAGACTGTAAGACCATCTTTAGTACCTAGAGAAGAAGCTTCAACCCCAACAGGCTATCAAATTTTGAAAGCCATTTCAAGCGGTTGGAACGGACAAACATCTAGTGCAGAAGAAGCACTCGTTATAGCATACAACAAACTAGAAAACGGTGAATTCGGTAACGGATTACCGGGGGGAGCATATTAAATTGTCAACCTATCTAGGACTACGTTCAATCGATGAACTAGTAAACTATACCTATAACAGAACTCCTGATGAAATACTAAAAGCAGGTTTCAGTACAACAGATCCCGGCACAGGTGGAAACTATAACCCACTATTCGGTGCTATGGCATGGGCAAACTTCAACATGGAAGCAAACATATTCGCAGCTTTGCCAAAATATGTTTGGGATTTCTCAGGTTGGCGTATATTTTCAGCAAAGGCAGCTAATTTGCCAACTGTAAATGATAAAATCCATGGCTACGGTGGTACTGTTGAAGGTGGACAAATTTCAACAGCAGTAAAACCTACTGTCAAAGAAGTAACTGTCAAACCAAAAACATTACAATATGTATTCGAAGCATCAGAACTTTTGGAACAACTTGTAGATAATTCTAGAGATGATAACTACGGATCTCTTGCACAACAAAGAGTTTACGCTAGTGATCAATTTAAGGAAAGAGTCAATCTTATGCTTACTGACATTCCAGTCAACGTAGTACAAGATGACAAAAACCAAAAATTAAATCTAGAATCATTAGATCGTATCGTTGCATCCAACGCAGAATGGTCGTATGAAGCACACAACACTGTTGCTGATAATTATGATCCATGGAGAGCTGCATCAGGCAACCTTATTGACAGATCTACAACAACATACGACTCCACTGTAAAATCACCATCAGGTACAATCGGTACAAAAGACGTACTAACTGATGCAGTTATCCGCGATATACTCGCAGATGTGAGAATAGCAGCTGGTAAAGAGCCAACTCTTATGATTGGTGGACAGGACACATACTCCGAAGTTCAATCAATTTATATGAACGCTTATCGTATCCAAAATACAGCTGATTTAAGAACAGAATTTAGTGTTGGCGTAAACGGTGTAGATACTTTCACTGGTACAGGTGCAGGATTGCATATATCCACAATATATGGATTGCCATTCATTCCTTCAAAGGACACCACACAATCAGCAGAAGGTGAAGTAGATGATCTATTCATCTTAAACACTAGTGCAGATAAAAACGCTCCAAACAAACCATTGTTAGGTATGCAAGTACTTAAACCAATAGTTTATTATGAAGCAGGCAAGAGACAACAAGGCTATCCATTCATTAACGAAGCTTTCACAGATAGAGCTTTGTACAATATGCTAGCAGAAACAACTTGTAGAAACTTAAAAGCACAAGCCAAAATTAGAGACATAGCTTCAGGAATTTAGAAAATTTAACTATCCCTTTTTATTTTTTTATTTTATTTTAAAAAATTTTATATATGAATAAGATTTATAAATCTATATATAATAATCTTTATATACCAAAACTTTGAATTAAATTTAATATGGCAGTTACTATAACTACTAACGCAAAATATTCGCATTTAAATGCAGATAGATCCCATACCATTAAACCGGGTGGGGTTGGCGTAGAAAAAGAAATGGTATGTGATATTGTAGTAAGCGGAAATGCAGATTTTGTAAACGGTCAACTCACTTGTGATTTTACACAAGTAGGCTTTAAACAAGTTTATTTCTGTATTATTGAACAACAAAATGACTTCCAAAACCATGTTTATCAATTTGTAGAAGCAGCTGCATCGGCAGCTGCAACAGCAAAAATTCATGGTAGAGTAAGATCAAGTAACGCAAATATCGGAAATACTCATACCTGTACTTTAACAGTACTTATTCGTGGCGTATAAGGGAAACCTTATATAACACTTCCTTTTTTATATTATATAATGGCTAAAAATGCACATAAATTAGTAACCGCAGCTGGTCAAGTTGTAAATAGATCAGGCAAATTAAGAAGTATTTCTATTGCTGTAACAGGGGATAGAGTTTGGGAAATTAGACAAACTGATGCTAGTGGAGCAATTTTATATAAATTAAGCACAGCATTACACGCTGTATGCCACCAAGATTTAGACTTGGGATTTAAAGGGGCATTACACGCAACCGTAGCAAGCGGTACAACTGGTGCTTTAAACGTTGTATATGAATAATCTAATTTAAATATTATAAGACTATTTTGTTAATATGGCTAGAACTGAACCCGTTTATTGTACTGTTACTGATATAGCAGATTGGCTTAGAATTTCAGTAAATGCCAATTCAGATCCTAGTACAAATATGATTAAAAATTATATAATGGATAATGAAGATAGAATAGACCGTTTAACAGGTCATACATGGATGGATGATAAACAGGTTAGGGAAGAATTTAGTGTAAATAAATTATATGATTGGGGTAGAGGTATGCCATTATTTCCAAAGAAAAGAAATCTTAAACCATTTGATTCTACTAAAGGAGATAAATTTGAACTTTGGGATGGGGAAAATTGGAGTGATAATACACCAAGTCAACATGATAATGATGGTATAATATATTTTCAAGAAATTAAAGGTGTAATTTATTTAAGAGGATATTTGTTTACAATACTTAGAGCAAACAGATTTAGAGTTACTTATCGTTATGGTGGAGATAATGAAGAACGCATTTCAGAAACAGAAACTATTCCAAGAGATATTCAAAAATGTTGTAAACTTATGACCTGTCTTGATATTTTAGCAAGTGATTTTACCATGTCACAAATTGCTTATGGTGGTGAAGGAAACATCAATAAAGATAAAGTTATGGATAGATGGCAAAAAGAAATAGATAATATTTTGTGGAGTAGAAGCGAAATAACTCCGGTGTGGTAGTTTGGCACAACAAGCACAACAACAGGGTAATACAGATTATATATCAAATGATAACACTGTTGAAATGGGTAAAATGCAAGTAGATATAAGTAAAAAAATAATTCATAACTTAAAGAAAACAATAGGTGATGAAGATATAAATTTTACAGGTAAATTAACAGATAGCATAAATAGAGTAAAAATGGATGGTGTTTATATGGTTTTAATTGATTCACCTTATGCTCATATTGTAAATTGGGGTTTAGCACCGGGAACATGGGTAAATTTTGATGCTCTTAAATTATGGGTAGAAGGAAAATTGGGTGTTCCTCAAAGTGCATCTGAAAATGTGACATGGCTTATAATGAAAAAAATACAAACTCAAGGTATAAAACCAAAATTTTTTGTTAAAAAAGCATTAAAATCACTTATTGGAAAACATGGTGTAGTTAGTTTAAAAAGAATGAATGTAAAGAAACATGGAAAATGGGGTAAAAGATTAAACAAAGCTAAAAATAAAGTAAACAAAGTTATTAAAAAAATTAACAAAAGTGCTAAAAAAGTTAATAAGAGTGCTAAGAAAGCAAGCAAAATTGTTAATAAATCTATAAATACAGGATTGAAATACTATAAAGGATTGAGGAAATATAAATGACAGATGGAATAGCAGGTTTAGATTTTGCAAATGATATAATAGATCACCTAAAAAATAATTGGGTTAATGGAACAGGGGGCAAATTACCTGTTTTTACTACTCAATGGAAAAAGAAAGCAGTAGGTGTAGGTCAAAGATCCTATGATGAGATCATAGTTAGTCTTGACACAGAAAACCCACAAATTTACAGTATTATTTCGGGAATAGGCTCAGATGGTAAATATAATTATGATTGGCTACACGATATATCCATAACTTTAGACATATACACCAGTGTAAGTGAAATTAGAGTTTTACAACTTGTAGATGAATGTATTAGAATATTGAAAAATAATGTAGTTTCAACTATCAATAAAAGGGAATATATACAGATTTTACCCACAAATGTAATATCCTTAAATGAAGAATTTAGGAACATTTATCGCTATAATATAGACGTAGATGCCATAAGACTCAACCCATAATTCTAGTAATACTTAAATAGAAAGAAGGATAATTTTTGTTATGTCCGCAACAGGTACTTTTGTTAAATCTGCTTCTAGTGTATATGCAGAATATGGCTATGAAACCAATTTTGGCGGGGGGGTTACAAATCCACCAATTAATTTTGGTAAAGAAGTTAAAGTAAGTTCATTAGAGTTTAAAAATAATCAAATGCCACTTGGACAATTATATAGTCCTGAAATTGAATCTTTCGCTTATGGTAGAAATGAAGGTAAGGCTTCAGTAGAATATGTATTATCTAATCCATGGTTTTTACAGTCTATTTTGGGAGTAGCTACTTCTTCAGTAGCAACAGGAAGTTTATATAAACATATATGGAAATCTAATCCAGCAGATAACACAACAATTAGAGATTTAAAATCTATGGCACTTAGATTCGGATTTAATGTAGGAACAGGATCAAGTAATGATTTTGTAAGAAAACCAGTAGGTTGTATTTGTAGTACCATGTCATTAAGAATGGCATTAAATGATACTATTAAAGTTACACAAGAAATTATTTGGGGTGCAGAAACTAAATCAGAAATATTTGCAACTCCAACAGGTGCAGATATAACTAATGCAATACCATATACATTTGTTCATGGTGTTATTACAAGTCCAATAACAGGATCAACTTTAGCCACAGTTCAAACATTTGACTTAAACCTTAACACAAATGCAGAACTATTATTTGAAATGGGTGAAGCAAATGCTAAAGATGCTTGGCGTAAAATTTTAGAAATGACAGGTAAAGTAGGATTAACAGTTAAAGATTCATCATTTTTGAGTGAAGTTTATGATAGAGAAGAATCAGCAAATAACTTAGTTGTAACAATTTCAAATGGATTAACAGGAACATCAGAAAGAAGTATTAAATTTACTTTTACAGGTTGTAGTTTTCATACTCATAATACAACAGGTATTGCTCCGGGTGAATTAGTTTTACAAAACGTAGATTTTCAATGTAGAAGGGTAGAAGCTGAAGCAAAGAACTTAAGTCAAACAGTACCATAACCAAACACTTATATATACATTATTTATTATATAATCAATGTCAACAGATTTAAGTACACATCAGTTTCAAGCTAAAGTTAATGGTCAAGATGCAACAATTAAAATTAAAACAGATTTAACTTGGGGTGAAACTCAGGAATTATTATCTCAATCAGTTAGGGTATTAGATAACGGTCAAAAAGATTTTCTATTCAATAATTTTTGTGATATATTATTACAAAAAACCATTATTGATGGACTACCATTTCCACCTACTAACGTTGTGAAAATGAGGGAATTACCTATGAGCGAAGTTAGTGTGATCTTGGGGGAGATCTTGAAAATTATCCCTTTAGAGAGTTATTTCAGCAATCTAGGGATGAACAGCTTAGAGATTCCAAAAGCATAGAAAACCAAGTTTACGGATATTGTGCCTTAGCATTTGGGTGGGATAAAAATCAGGTAGATGGGCTTCCTGCCAAATATGTTCTTGACACTATGTTTATATCTATGAAGATGATAAAAGACATATTCAATGGAGTCAAAATATGAGCAGTAATAACACATACACACTAAAAATAGCAATCGATGATAGTAAAATAAGAGACTTAGAGAAACGACTAACTGGACTTATGAGTGGATCTGCTTTAGGCGGGGCTAATCCAGTTGCACCTCAAGGCGGTAAAAATGACGATATTGGTAAAAATATATTAAAATTAGCGGGTATAGCTACTGGAGTAGCAGGACTATTTATGTTAGTTAAAAGAATATCAGGTGCAATTATTGATGCTTCACCTATGTTACAAACAATGTTAAAATTATTTAATTTCAGTGTTATGCTTATTTTAAGACCAATCGGTGATTTCTTTGGATTTTTCCTTAGACCGTTAATAATATACTTTTTAAGATCTGTAGCTCTACCATTTTATAGACAGTGGCGACCTATTATGATGCAATTAGGTGCATTTTTAGGAACTCAACTTCGTGATAATCTTAAAGAAGCTGGTGCAGCTAGAGGTAAAGCAATTTGGGAAGAAGGATTTGGGTTAGAAGATGTAATAAAAAATTATAAAGCATCATTATTAACAATAGCAGCTTTATTTAACGTTGTAGATGGTGAAAATGATTCTTTTGAAAATATGAAAAAATGGATAGCAAATTCAGAAGAAAACTTTGAAAAAATAAATAATTTCTTTACAGGAATTGGAACAGGTATTGATGGATTTATAGTATTAGCTGATCAACAATTTGAAGCATGGAAAACAAATGTTACTACTTGGCTTACAGCATGGAATCCTATTATGTTCCTTGTTAATTCAATTAATGGTTGGATAGCAGAACTTGAATTACCAAGTTGGGATGATGTTACAGAAACATTTAAAACAATAGAAAAAGCCGTAGGTGATCTTGCAACCGCAATTTATGATGCTATATGGGCTATTATTGATAAAATAACTCTTGGATTACTTAATAACAAAGATGATAATGATAAACCTAACACCACTAATAATACATTTATGATTGATATTGACGGTAATGGAGTTAGTGATTTTGATGAAGGTATATGGAAATCACTTAGCGATATTATACAAGGGGGTAAATAATAATTGGCTAAAATTAAAATAACAAAATTTAAACCACAAACAGGTTCGGTAGCTGCTACAAGCACTCCTTTATTTGTATATGAATTAGGTAATTTTAAAAGATTTAGTTATGATATTAATTCACCTGTTTCACCAGCTCCTTTACCTGAAGAAGATTCTAATGAAAATATTCTTTTAAAAATTGAAGGTAATAGTTCACAAATAACAGTAGCTTGGAAAATAAAAGATGAAACAAATTATGGGGATGATAGAGATAATAGATTAATTACAAATAATTCAGCAAGCGGGGATGGAGATAATTATTTTCCTAGTAGCGGTAGTACAAAAACTATTCAAGAACAGGTTCATTTTATAAGAAAATTTTTGAGAGCAGCTAGTATTGATGATTCTTATGAATTAAAACTTGAATATGATTCCAGTGATCCTACTAAAAATTTAACATGGCGTGGAACATTTACACAATTTCATTTTGATACAGCTGAAGTTGAAACACTTACACTTAATGCAAATTTTAAATTTTTAGAAGGAAATGTTCAATCTATGTATGAACTTGATGCTTCTTCACCACCACAAAATTTTGTTATAAGTTCAGCTTCAAGTGGAACTTTGACATATACATGGGATGCACCTTTATCTAGCGGTTCTTCTTCAACTATTACAGGTTATAATTTATATTATTCATCTAATGGAACAACATATCAAAAATATTTCCATAATGCTACTTCAAGTCCAAAAACAATATCTTCACTTTCAACAGGAACATATTCAACTTATATGACAGCTATAACATCAGTAGGTGAAGGACAACCATCTACACTTAAATCAATAGCGGTGTCTTAAAATTGACACATTTAGCAAAGTGTGTGGTATTAGAAACTGATACAGGATCACCTGTTACTCATTATTATTATCCAAGAAAAGCGAGTTTAAAACATGAAGGAAATAAAAGACCTGATAGATTAACTGCAACTTTTGGATTTCCAAACAAAGTTAGGGAAGGTTATGAAGTGTCATATATACAAGATATAATTGATACAACGTATTTATCAGGTGTATATCCTATGCAATTATCATGTTTTGATGAATCGGGATATAATCAAGATCCAACAGATCCCGCAGAATCAAGGTTTGTTAAAGTTACAAGCGGTAGATACAAAGGACATTATGCACTTGATTTTACTGCTGATGGTCAAGGCGTATCTATACCATCAAATAAAATTACAAATATTGATCTTTCAAAACAATTTGACATTAATATATGGTTTACTCCAAATACTACACAATTAGAAGATGGCGATGATGAACCTATACTTTGGTCATTTAGAACATCTGATGCAGGTATGGATATAGGCATATCGGGAACAAATGGAAATAATAATTCATGGCGGGGATTTGTTAGATATGAAACAACAGCTAGTAGTCTTATAAGTACAATGACAGGAAGTAGTGAAAAAGTTATGACAGGAGCTCCCGTATATATAAGAGTAAAACGTGGTTCAGATAATGTAATAAGATTATATGTTAACGGTGTTGAAGATGCAACTGCTTCAGAATCTAATAGTTTACAACCAACTAGCACTCCTATGGTATTTGGTGATGTTGATACAATTAATGCAACTTCTGAATATAAAGGACAAATTCATTTAATTAAAATATATTGTGGAAGTGATTTAACTTTTGGTCAAGCAGAAAAAATGCGTATGTCAAGACCACAACCACAATTTATGAAATTTAATGGTAGAATTAGAAAAATGACAAGTAATCAATCATATAAGGAAGTTCAATGTCAAAGTAATTCATATAGACTTACAAAAAGAACTCTAGGATCTAATTCCACACCATCTGCTATTGCACTTACAGGAACATTTAAAACTATTTTGCAAAACGCAGTTGATGAAATTGATAGTGATTTTAAAGTAAGAGCATTAGATTCATTTGCTCATATACCATTTTCAAGTTATAATGCTTCGGCATTAGGAAATATATATGAAGTGGGATCATTTTTACAATTTGCAGATATATTATTAAATTATAGTAAAACAATAATGTATTTAACACCTAGAAAAAAACTAATTATAGAACAGGCAAGTAATGTAGATAATCAAAATAGTTTAGTTGGTTATACAACTGATTATGTTTTTAATCAAAATGCAGAAATATATAGATATAAAATAACAAATTCAGAAGATAATGATGCTAAATTAGTTAATGAAGTTGTAGTTACGGGAAGATCAAATACAGATGCAAATTCTTCATTTACACCATCATCACAAATTATTAGAACATTAAGAAGAAATGTGATGCAGTTAGATAACGATATTGGATTAAAAGAATATGCAGATAGAATAAGGGAAAGTTTAGAAGGTAATATTACTTTTGATAAACCACCTACAAAATACGTTATACAAACACCTACACCATGCCATTATGTAAGATATAATCATATAGTAAAAATAAAACGAAATAATGGAAATACAACAAGTATATCAGGAACACCTAGTAGAGTTATTGATGAATATGTTATAGTTAGACAAGTTGAACATATTTTCCCACAAGGAAAAACAATAATTAATGTAGGTGAAAATGATATTGATTATTTTGATGATGAAGTAGATGTAACTAGAACACAATCAGGTTTAGTAGATACAACAATTTAGACAAAATCATCAGGGCTAAATCCCTTCTTTTTTACATCTAATTTTTTAGACCAATCCACAACATCAGGGGGCAAAGTTAGATCCCTCAAATGTTGTTCAATTTTACGCAATAATTCATTTGTAATATCTAGCCTATCTTCTATCTCTTTAAACATTTATATTATAGAAGTTCCTTGTATATATTAATGTTTACACATAAAAAACAAAAAATTGTTAGACCATTCGTAGAATCTATGAACTCAGATGAAGGTCATTTTTATAAAACAGAAGCAGGTAAGATATATCCAAGCATAACTACAGTTTTAAAATTATTAGATAATAAAGAATGGTATCCATTTTGGATAGCTAAAATTTCAAGAGATGAAAATATAACAGAAGCCCAAGCAGAAAAAAGAGCAGAAGAAATAGGTGCAGGTAGCATTAAAGTGGGAAATAGAATACATGAACTTGCAGAAAAATGGTTAAACAATATAACAAAATTCGATAATACAGATGAAGAATATGAAGTAGATATTGAAAAATTGTTTGATGTATTAGCAGAACATTTAGTAGATCATGTAGATAACATACATGGAACAGAAATAAAATTATATAGTGATTTACTTGAACTTGCGGGAACTGCTGATTGTGTAGCAGAATATGACGGGGAATTATGTATAATTGACTTTAAAAACAGCAGAAAACCAAAAACTAAATCTCAATGTAATAGTAAGGATTACTTTATACAACTATGTGCATACGGTAAAATGTGGGAGTTTTGTACAGGTAAAAAAATAAAACATGGTGTTATACTAGTCATATCATGGGATGGTAAATTAAAACCATTCAAGGTAAACCTAGAAGATTATGAAGCAAAGTTATATCAGAAGTTAGTCCTTGTAGAACAGAAAAAAGCCTTAAATACTATAAAGTAAAAAATTATATATGGTTAAAATCATCGAGAAAAAAGATGAAATAACAGGTAAAAAAGAACTAGTTATTGATAAAAGAACTTTACCAAAGAAAATTCCAGCTAATTTTAAAAATTTAAATTATGCTAGAAATTTACCACCTGAGTGTAATGGGTGTCCATATAGACCGCAAGAACTAGGGGGTAATGGTATATGTCCAAAATTTAAAGCAGATTCATTATGTGTGATTAGAAAAGATATTGCAAAAATAGTAGATCAAACAGGTGGTAGAACACTTGATTTAATGGAAGCAGAATTTCATAATAATTTTGAAAAACTTGTATTTTTTGAAAGTTTAGAAGATCAACATGGGGAATTAAATCCTGAAGTTACAAAGCGTATAAATTCACTTACCAATTTGGGTAAGGTTATTAGTGAAATTAAAACAAAAAGAGAAACCGTTGAAATTACCCAAAAAGAAACATTAACTGAAGATCAAAAACACGATATAGCAAAAACAGTTAAACTGAGTAGGGAATTATTAGATGAGTCTTAGAAAATTACCACCTGTTGAATATGTAAAAGATCCTGTTGAATACGCCAAGATACTTGTAGAGTCATTTAAAAAATGTTCTTTTTTTGTAGATAAATACTTAGGTTTTGATGTATTTCCATATAATCAAAAATTTCTAGATTGTTATGATCGTTTTATTGTATATAGAACAGGAAGGCAAGTTGGCAAGTCCACAAATGCAGCTTTGAAAGCTATACACTTTGCTTATTTTGCACCATTGTTTGCAAGCAATATAGATACAGGGGTGGCTAATGTAGTTATAGCTTCACTATCTAAAGATCAGGCTCACTTGATTTTATCTAAGATTAGTGAGTTTATACACATGAGTCCTACATTAAGTAAGAAAGTTTCAAGAGAAATTAAAACAGAAATTACATTAGAATGGTATGATGGAACTGGTAGAACAAATTTTATTGTAAGACCAATAGGTGATACAGGCGATTCATTGAGGGGATTTACAGTTCATTATGCTATACTTGACGAAGCTGCCTACATTCCTCAAGTAGTTTTTGATGCCTTTTTACCTTCAACAGTAACTACTAAACCACATATATTACTTACAAGTACACCAAAAGGAAAATCAGGTCAATTTTTTAAATCATGTATGGATTCACATACTATATATGAACATGGTAAACCTAAACAAATAGAAGGAAAAAGTGATAAAGAAAAGTATCCATGGACACAATTCCATGTTACTACGTTTGATAATCCACTTGCAGCTAGCGATCCACAGGTTCTTAAACTAATTAAAGGCACGACTAAAGCTGCGGAAAGACAGGAAATATATGGGGAATTTCTCGATGGGGGTAATAGTTTAATTCCATATAATCTTTTACAGGAAGCCTTAACCCCTGTTGATAGAAAATCTTTTGAATACTATGATGCAGGAGTAGATACAAGCGGAAAAGGTGCAGATGAGACTGTTGTTACCATTGTAGGTGTGAGGGATAATGTTGTTTACCCTGTTGAAATATATACTGAATTAACTACTGAACAACCCAAACTTGCTAAAAAGATTTCAGAATACAATAGAATATATGGATTAAGAAGGGTATATATTGATGAAACAGGTATGGGCGACACACTTGTAGATTTATGTAAAGAAGTTGATCCTAATATGGTTATTTATGGAGTTAATTTTAAGTCAGATAAAACCGATTTATATATAAACTTAGAACGATTATTTGAAGAATTAAATGAAAAAGGGGCAGGAAGATTGATTAATTTGTCATTATTAGATGATTATAGTAAGGATAAACTTGTTGAACAGTTATCATATATGTATTGGGATCATGGAAAATTTAAAGATCAACAACCTAAAGTGCGTAGTGAACACGCTGATGATTACAGTGATAGCATATCTTTAGCTTGTTTTGGACAGCAAAAAGTAGAATTCATGCGTGAAGTACCTGATTTATGGGGAATTGATAGTATTGGCAATTATGAAGGTTGGTAGGCAATCAAAAACCTTAAATACCAAGTATATATTAATTTAATATGCCATCTAATCCCTCTAAAGGAGACAGTAATAAAGATAATGAAGAATGGATCAGTATAGGCGGTAAAAAAGTTAAGATTGATCCTGATGAAGATAAAGAGTCATTAACTAGAGATGTTATGCCGAGTTTAAGAGGAGAAAAAGAAAAGAATACAAAAGAAGCTCAAAAAGTATATAAAAGACGACTTGATTTAATTAAATCAAGATTAGCACCACGAGATGAAGTGGTTTTTGCAGAATATAAAAAATCAGGAATTGTAGCAGGTTTTAATGGTAATACAGTAAATATAATGTGTGAAGGAAGAATATATCCAATTCAAAAAAACGATTGTTTCAAAAAATCTGAACTTTTAGGAGATAGACATTGGGATACATTAACAAATGTAGATAGAGCAGAACTTTTAAAATCATATAATTTACCAACATATTATTATAAGCAAAATTGGGGAAATCTTTCACCTGATATTAGGGGAGCATTATTAAAAAATGTATCACCAGCAGGAACTACAACAGATACAACAGGAGTACATAATCCAGTTTTTAACCCTGTTAATGAAGAAAAATCTGTTTCAGATACAGTGAAAGATGAAATCTCACGACAGCATAAATCAAAAAATCACGAGGAATCTGAGTCCAAGAAGGACACTAAACAATATTCCTAGGTGAATTTATCTGAAAAGAAAAGAAAAAATTTTAAGATGTAAATGTCCATGTAATAGGGAATTACCATCTAGATATAAAGGCAGGCAAAAAATATTTTTTGATTCCCCTGTTTGTAGAAAAATTTGGCATAATATGTCAGAAGAAGATCAAAAAATAAGATTAAAAGAAATGGAAGAAGCAGAATATTAATTTTTACTAGCGTAAGTGCTTTTTGGTTCACAATTAGCTGGATGATTTTTTTCGTATTCTGATAGTATTCTTTCTAGAACTACTGCATCACTTTCATATCCTTTTCGTTTTTGATCAGGTTGTGCATATTTTCTTATTCTCAATTTTTGAGATTTAAGTATGCTTATTGGTGTTGCAACTCTATTTGGATTAGATGGTCTTGCCATTAAAATAATATAACAATGTGGGATATATAAGTCTTTGTTTCTATAGTATGTTGCAAACATTTATATGTATCAATATGGTTTACAATGTATGTCGGATTTTAACAAGTTTGGACAAAAATCAGGAGATTCCATAAATCTATCTGAAATCGGTGATAAAGTATTCACTATCACTGGAGTCGAGGACTCACCTTACACTGGTAAGGATGGGGAAGAAACTCCGGGTGTAAAGATTTCGACAGCTGAAGAATGGGAAAAAGAAGATGGTACAAAAGTATCAAAAATCCATACAACAAGACGAGCTGTTGTAAGTAAGCTGGTAGATGTAGATTTGAGAAAAGCTCTTGAGGATGGGGAAACTTTCAAAGTAAAGTGTCCTAATGAGAAAGTCAAAGCCAAAGGTGGTGGCATGGCTTACTACGATCTAGTAGCAGCTTAATAGCACTACAACTCTTTCTTTTTTTATTGTTAATCATTAATGTTAATCATCAAATTTTCTTTATATACTATTCACGCCTGCTGAAAACTTATATGTTAAAAAAACCATATTATATATATGGCACAAATGCCGACATTACTTCCAAAAGAGGTAGAAATCCAAAGATTAAAGAAAATATGGCTAATCGTAATAGCTATGGGTTCTGTTGCAGCTTCAGTAGAAGTTGATAATTTTGTGGATGGTTCACTTCATCAAACATCTATTAGGGATAGTGCATTTACACCTGCTCATTGGTGGTTATATTCTCATTTCGTGGCTTTGCCTTTGGGATGGGGATTTGCAGCTATATATGACAGAAAAGTACCTGTTTTACGAGGTGTAAATAATTCTATGAATACAGGACTAAAAATGACCATATTAGGTTATTTGGCTACTATGTTTACCATAGGAATCAATGAAATGTGGCACTTTTGGTTTGTCGAAGAAATATTTGCAGTTCCTAATCACTGGATGTTTAACATGGGTGTTGTAGTGGCTTTCATGGGAGCATTAGCATACGTTGTACGTGTATATGCTAGACTAGTTGAACTTGGAGCAGAAACTCCGGGTGAAAATCCTTATGTTGCAGAAATGTATAAACAAGCTCTTGAAGGCAAACTATACAGCAGATCAATCCCATAATCCTTTATTTTTTACATACATTTATATTGCCCTATGTGTATTGACTTATAATGACAGAAATGATTGAAATCATGAAGAATCTGAAAACTCAATGGGGAATTCTTAAAGATGACAAAAACCCAAAAATTGATAGAAGAAAAGCTTGTAAAATAATCATTGATTTATCCAATGAAGCAAAAGTTTTAGATCCTAAGTTTGAAACTATTGATATGAACAACACTCAATATTCTGAGTTTGTTCCAAAAACTTACAAAGTGGTTAGTAACGTAAATTGGGGAGATATTGATAAAATTTCAATATCTGAACAAAAAGCATCAGATCTAGTAGATCGACTTGAAGCAATAGCAGTTCAGAAAACTAGAAAAAGATTACCTAATGAAGCAGAAGATTCACAAAAATTTGGAATGATCGTATCCGCTTACACAGATAAACTGTTAAGAGCATACACTTTCCAAAATTCTTAATTTTTACTAACATTTATAAGTAGGTATATGTGAGAAATATAACATGGATTCAACTTTCATAAATATAGATTTAGAAAAAATTGACGATGTAATAGATCTAGAAGTATTTAGTGATGAACATTTTGGTGATCCTAAACGTGATATTGCCTTATGTGAAAAAAGAGAAAAAGCAGTATTAGATGATCCATTAAGATATACCGCATTTGGCGGGGATATGTTTAATAATATAATGCCATGGGATAAGAGATATACCTTAGAATCTAGTGATCCTGTTCCTTCACTTACACGAGAAATTGAAGCATGGGAAGAACATCATGCAACACTTTTTGACTTAAATGAGCAGTTAATTAACTCAGGTCAAGCACCTAAAATTTGGTATGGATTAGCAGGTAATCACGAATATATGGATAAGAATATTGATCATTACAGGATGAAAAGTATATTTGATAAACAAAGTATAAAATATTTAGGAAGTAAAGGTTGGGTAGGACTTCAAGTTAATTTCAATGATAAACCATTAAGAAGATGGAAATTATTTGTAGCACATGGATTTGGAAGTTCACAGGCTTTAGAAAAACCACTTGAAGATATGAAGGTAAATAATTATGCAGATGTTTTCTTGATGGGGCATTTACACAGGAAATTTATAACACAACAAATTGTATATGATTATTCATTTGAAAAACAGGAATATGTTGAAAAAGAAATCGTTTTAGGAAATACGGGAACATTTAGTAATAGTATAATTAGAGGTAGAGATAGTTGGTTTGAACATAGAAATAAAGGTGTTCATTCAAAGCCGGGAACTATAACAGTGTCTTTCGATGCTTATGGGGGTAAATTAGGTTGTCATTTATAGAGGATGATAGTATAAACGGATCAGTAATTGAATCAACTTCTGATGGTGATTATAAACCAAGACCTTCAAGTAGTCTTAGAAATAGACTAATTGAATATGGTATTGATCATAAAGAATTTACTAAAGAAGATTTATATCTAGATGTTAGTTCTAGCGGGGTGGCTACTGTTATTGTTAAATCTTTAATACAAAAAGGTATATTTGTAGAACATACTTTCAACTGTCATAATTGTAAATTTTATACCATAGATAAAACAAAGATTAATATAGATTAGGTGTTTAACCTATCTATGAATTATCCTGAAAATTTATCAAATAATAATAAAATTTGGTATAATAGGTGTCTATTATATTTCCATACTTGTCAAAAATCAAAGGGTTTTATAGGGGAATTTAACTGGATAAGGAAGGAATTAGGCTTAATAAAGCCACCACAAATGAATATTAAAGAGGATTCTCAATAATACTTAAATACTAAAACATATCTAATTTAAACATGGCTATTGCATCTTCAGATATTAAACTAAGATATTCAGGCGGAGCAAGTAATACTAACGCTAATGATTCTTATGGCGGTGCTATGTCAACAGTTTCAGGTGGTATTATTACTACAAACGTACTAAATAACGATATGGATGACATTACTTCAGCAGAAGCTTCTTCAGGAATTACCATTTATCACAACTATTACTATAAAAATGAGCATGGCTCACTTACATATATTAGTCCTAAATTTTATATTGATACTCAAACAAGTTCAGGAGATACAAGCGTTGCTATGGCACTTGTAGCAGAAGCAAAAAACGTTGCAACTACACAACTCGCTAATGAAACAACAGCACCTTCAGGAATTACCTTTACTACACCAGCAAATTACGCAGGTGGAATTGCAATAGGTAGCCTTAATGCAAGTGATTATAGAGGAATTTGGGTAAAATATATTGTAGGTTCTAGTGCATCCGCAGCTTTGGATTCATACACACTAGGAATACAAGGCGACTCTAACCCATAGGCATAGAATATTTTTTCAAGTCATATATGGATATATATTATATAATATATCTTATATTTCGCTTTATTTAGAGCCAAAATATTTAAATACTAAACCGTATTGATCATATCATAATGCCTAAATTTGATAAATCTACATCTGAAGCTGAATTAAGAAAACAAGCAGAAGAAGATGTTGCAAGAATTTCTAAGACAATTCAACATGATTCTGCTGGTAGAGAATATATTTGGCAAGAAGATAAAGGCTTTTTTGAGAGTGAAGCAGATGAAAACGGTAAAACATGGATTAAAGGTATTGATTCAAGTGTACCGGGATTTTGGTTTAACTGTCCTAAAATAACAGGGGCAAATTCAAAAGGATACGATATTGTGTGTGCAACACCACATTTCGTTTTCATATATCAAGATGGTGAGAAACTAACTTGCAGAAAATGTAATGAAGAAAACACCATAAAACTCGTAATTCCTGAAGGGGAGTAACGAGGTAAAAATATATGACAGATCTAACAGCACTAACTGAAATTACATCACCAACAACAGATGATTTAGTATATGTTGTCGATGCACCAACAGGAGCAAAGAATCCTAGAAAGTGTAGTATTGCAAACTTAGTTGCAAGTGCAAATGTAGATGCAGCTAAAATTACAAGTGGCATTTTAGCATTAGCAAGATTAACAGGAATTACAACATCACAATTATCCGCAACAGCGGGAATTACAAATGGTCAATTAGCAGGTTCTATTGCAAACAGTAAACTTGCAACAGATCCACTAGCAAGAGCAAATCATACAGGAACTCAAGCACATACAACAATTTCAGATTTTGATACAGCTGTTCAAACAAACAGATTAGATCAACTAGCAGTTCCAACAGGTGCAGTTGCATTAAACTCACAAAAAATTACGGGATTAGCAAACGGTGTAGCATCAACTGATGCAGCTACAAAAGGTCAAGTAGATACAGCAGTAGCTTCAGATATTACACTTAAAGGTGCTTATAATGCAAATACAAATAGTCCAAACTTGGATAGTAGTCCATCATCAGGTACTATACTTAAAGGAGATCACTATGTTGTATCTGTAGCAGGTAACTTTTATTCAGAAGCATTACAAGAAGGCGATAGTCTTATTTCAGAAGTAGATAATCCTTCAGCTATCGGGGATTGGATTATAACTAACAGTCAAATAGTAACTCCAATAGTAACCGCAAACATAGCTGATGATGCAGTCACAACTGCTAAAATAGCTGATAATCAAATTACAAATGCTTTAATGGCAGATGATGCTATTGGTATTGCAGAATTATCTGCAACTAATCACAGTACAAGTAAATTCTTAAAAGGTGATAACACATGGGCAGATGTTCCAGCAGGATATAACGCACCAACAATAGGTAACACATCTATAACTTCGGGTGGAACATTTACTGATATTGACTTAGCAGATAACACATCAGCACCATTAAAATTCTCAGAAAGTTCAAATGATTATTTAACATTTGATACTACAAACTCATCAGAAAAAGTAAAAATTCAGAAACAACTTTGTTTATATGATTCAAAAGGAGTTGTTATGTATGATGACGATAACAATTATTATTCAGGTTTTAAACCACATGGAACAACAACTGCTAACTATCAATTAATTTTACCACCAGCAACAAGTTCAACAACAGGTCAAGTATTAAAAATGTCCTCAACAGCAAATACATTAGAATGGGGAAGTGCAGGTGGAGCAGATACAAATGTAGCTTTCACAAACACAACTAACACAGCATACGCTGGTGATACAAATAACAATTATTCAAGTGTCGGAGCAGGAAATCGAGATGTATATATTAAAAAAATTGACACTAATAACGAAGGCGTTTTCGCAAAAATTTGGAAAAATGGAGTAGCTGTAGAAGTACAGTTAGCTTAGGAGTTATTCAAATTGGTCGAATACCTAAGTGGTAATAGGATACAAGGAAGTTCTACATCATCATCTTCACCACCACAAACAAGTTGGAAATTATTAGCTCGTGGTGTTTATGATGCTTCTGATCCCGATTCAATAGATACTGGTACATTTACTCCTAAAGAAAATATGATGATTTTAGCTCATTTTATACATTCTGATCAAATTAAACCAAACTTAAGATTAGGTTATAGTACAATAGATGCTAGCGATAATTACGCTTGGCGTGGTTCACAGAATGGTGGTACAAATGCACCTTCTAGTGCTTCTGATGGTCACAGTCAAAATGAAGTCACGCCTATTAATCATCAAGCTTCAGGTACAATATTTGCTACTGGTGCTTTTACTAATACATCAGGTAAAGAAAAACTTGGTGTATTACATTATAATTATTCAGGCACAGATAGTGCAGTTGGTGATAGATCAGAAATAACATTCAAATGGGCTAATACTTCTAATCAAGTCAATAGAGTTGAGTATGTTAATGGTGGAACAGGTAGTTTTGGTAGTGGTAGTGAAGTAGTCGTAATAGGTTGTGATAATAATGAAAGTGATAGTGGTACAAACTTTTGGCAACAATTAGTAGATGAAACATCAAATAGTACAGGTGATTTTTCGGTATCATTTACAGCTAAAAAATATTTGTGGGTACAAACTATTGGTGAAGGTGATGGAAATAATAGAACATCTTTCCGTATGCAATTTAACGGTAATACAACAAGTGGTGATTATAAATTTAGAACTCAAGATGATGGAAAAACAGCTAGCGAGGGTACACATGGGGATTCATACATAAGTATTGCAGATACTTTAGGTGCTTCAGGTCAATCAGGTAATAGTGGAAACACACAGGTTTATGTAGAACAATTCATAGTAAATCGTGAAACTCAATACGCATTAGGAATACATCATAGTGCAACTAATCAACCTGATACGCAAGGTGGAAGTTCAGTTATGGATAGACGAGAAACTGTTAGTAAATTTCGTTCAACGACTCCAATAACTTCAATTAAAATGACAGCTAGTGGCGATACATTTCCAGCTGGTACAAGAATAATAGTGTGGGGTGCTGATTAATTGGTTGGAACTTGGCAAAGATTAACACCAGCAGGTGCAGGTAGTCATATATTGACAACATCAGGCACTACATTAGATAGTGGTACTATTGTTGCTAAAGACCATCTTAGAGTCACAATTCATACCATAGCAACAGGTGGTAATATTAAAGAAAATATAACATTTAATTCAGATGGTGGTGGTAATTATTCAAGAAAAAGAAATAACGATGGTGTAAATGGTGATTCTAATGATTCAGGTCAAAATCAATTAGAAGTATATGGTGATACAGCACAAGATAGAGATTTATTTATGAACATAAAAAATACTGCAACAAAAATGAAATTAGTAACGGCAGATTATATCCAAAACACAGCAGGTAAAACAAATCAACCAAGTAGAACTGAATGGGTAGGTAAATGGAGTAACCAAACAAATCCTATTACAAAAATAACAGTAACTTGTAGTGGTACTGGTAGTTATGCAGCTGGTTCGTACATTACAGTATGGGGTGCAAGTGGTGATGTAGTAACAGATGAAAAAACTACACTAACAAATATACCATTAAACACACGTTATGAAGAAGTAGATACAAGAAAAATATATCGAGCTGTAGAAAAACTAGATGTATCAGATGATTTAACAACTGATAAAGGTTGGAATTCCAATAGTAATGACTTTACATATAATGCAACAAATTATAGTATTGATCTATCACCTTTAAGAAGAAATCAAACATCACAACAAATTTACATAGACGTACAAAATTCAGATTATTTAAATGGTAATAATTTATCTGATACATCTTTTATTTTTAGGTTTGGAAAGATAAGATGGAATACTGTTCCAGCAGGTGGTGGAGTGACAGCAAATATTATGCTTAGTAAGGGTTTACAAGATAGTGGAACAAATCAATATTCAGTTAACTTACAACAGATTCTCAACTCATCAGAAGCAATAACAAGGGCAAGAGCAAATGATGGATCAACTAATAATGAGGGAAACTCAACAGACGTTCAATCTTTCAGTTCAACATATACTCCAAATACATCAAACATATACAGATGGGAAATAGTTAGAGATGGAAACGACTTTGCCTTCAAAGTATATGCAGAAAACGATTCATCATATAACACTCCATTAGAAACAAAAACTGTCACAGCAACAGGTATAACAGATTTAAGATATATTTTAATAACAAATGATTCAGAACAAACTAATTCTACTACTGCCGATATGGAAATATTGGGTAATATTGACATATATAATGGAACAACAACAACAACTGGTGTTAATTGGAAAGAGCGGGGGGTTGCATAGGAATTGACAATTACACACTTAGGAGCAAAAAGATTACAAGGAACTAAATTTGATAGAGTTAATGATTCATTAGGTTCAAGTGCTGATGGAACAAATAATGGAATTACACAAACATTGGGTAAACTTGGTGGTGTAAATCAAGGCTATGCAGGTGGTACTCATGTTGGAGCTGGAACTTATGGTGCAGCTGGTGGTGGTGGAGCTGGTGCAGTAGGTGAACCTGATACATCTTCTAAATCAGGTAATGGTGGTGCAGGTAAAGCTAATCCAATTACAGGTAGTGAAGTTGGTGAGTTATCAAGTGGTGTTTATTATTTAGCAGGCGGTGGTGGCGGTGGATCTCACACAGGTGGAACTAATTCACGAGGACTTGGTGGTCTTGGTGGTGGTGGAAACGGTGGTGATAGTTCTAATTCCCCTGAAAACGGAACAGCAAATACAGGTGGTGGAGCTGGTGGGGATACAACAGGTGGTTCAACTAATGGAATGACAGGTGGTACAGGTGTTGTCATTATTACTTATCAAACAAGTGAAATTACAAGTGCAAGTGGTGGAACATTAGAATCAGGTTCTTCTATTCCATCAGGTTATGCAGTAAGAAAATTCACATCAAGTGGAACATTCCAAATATCAGCAGGTAGTGGCAACGTTCAATATGTTGTTGTTGCAGGTGGTGGTGGTTCAGGTTCACAAGTTGGTGGTGGTGGCGGAGCTGGTGGATTCCTCACAGGTACTAAATCCATGTCTAGTGGTTCTTACACAGTAACAATAGGAGCTGGTGGTACAGGTGCTAACACAGGTACATCAACAAGAGCAACAAATGGAGCTAATTCTGTATTTGATGATGTAACAACATTAGGTGGTGGCTTTGGTGCTGATAATGATATTACGCCTTACAAGAACGGTAATGATGGTGGTTCAGGTGGTGGTGGAACATATAGAAGTGGAGCAGAAGCAGGCGGTAGTGGAAAACAAACAGGTGCTTATTCTTTTGATGGAACAGATGATTATGTTGTTTTAACTGATGTAGGAACAAACGGTATTGATACGACAGGTGACTTAAGCATAGTAGGTTGGATTAATCTTAATGCGACAAATGCCAATCAAGCAATAATAAGTAATGATTCAAACAGTAGTAGTGCAGGGATTAATCTTTATGTACATTCTAGTAATCAATTAAGATTTGGTGGTGGTAGTGCTGGAACACAAGTCACAGGTTCAACAGGTAAATTTACAGCAGGAACTTGGTATCATGTCGCAGTAGTTAAATCAGGTACTAATTGCTCACTTTATGTTGATGGTGTCCAAGATGGTTCAACTCAAACAGATTGGGGAACAATAGATGGACAAGCTCAAGCAACAATAGGAGCTCAATATTCAGGTAGTGCTTATGGTGATGATTTTAATGGAAAAATAGACGATCTTGCAATTTACAAACGTGCTTTAACTACAACAGAAATTTCAGATTTAGTAAATGCACAAAATGATTCAATAGGTTCAGATGGAAACATGAATAATTTCGGTGGTTCTATAACTTATGGTCAAACAGGTATTGTAGGAAACGCAATTAAAGGAAATGATGGTTATGCAAGAAATGAAGTTGGTTCACCAACAAATAATTTCAAATATATTCATGGTGTAGATGAAACATGGTCAATTAACTTTTGGTGTAAGAAAACCACGCCTAATAGTGCAACAACAGAATCAATTTTGGGTAATCGTGGTGGTGGATCAGTAGTTGGATTTAGAGTTAATTTCTTAAATGAATCAGGTGAAGGAACAAGAAAAGTTGCATTTGGTTTAAGATCATCTAATGGTGTTGTATTTGATAATACATTTGATAATTTCTTTCCTAATGATAGTAATTTCCACATGGTCACTATTACAGGTGATAACAGTTTGACAGGTTATTGTAAAATATATCTAGATAATACATTGAAGCAATCAGTAAGTAGAACAAACGCTGGAAGTGATACATCAGCACAAGATTCATTAAACTTGTTTAGAGAAGCAGATGGTTCACCATATTGGAATGGAACGTTAGATGAAATTTCTCTATGGAATAGAGTGTTAACAAGTAGTGAAAGATCAGCATTATACAATAGTGGTAGTGGTGCTGTCACAACAACCGCTGTCACAAATCATAAAGGATTAAAAGCATATTACGATATGAATGAATCATCAGGCACTATTGAAAATAAAGTCACGTATTCAGCTACAGGTGCATTAGTTTCATCATTAAGTGATAAGTCAGGTCTAAAAGCATATTATAGTATGGATAGTACATCTATCTCATTACCAACAGCTACTTTGTCAGAAAATTTTTCATCAGATTCAGCTTGGACATTACATTCATCTTCATCAATATCAGGTGGTAGTTTAACTTGTACAAACTCAGGTGAATCATATAGATCAACAGGGGTAGGAAAACCAACTAATCTTACTTGGGATTTTACATGGACAAGAAATTCAGGTGATGATGCTGATACATCAGCACTTTTACTTTCTTCTCAAACTAGTGGTTATGGAGATCCATCAACTGGAAATACAAACGTTCAATTCTATATGGCAAATGGAAATGTAACAACTCTTTCAGTAAGGAAAAATAGTTCAGGTACTAATGTTCAAACAGAATGTCATTTTGGTGTTGGTTCTTCTAGTGTTAATATACAACCAACTGGAACAACAAGATACTATCGTATCACTAAAGACGGTTCAGTATGGACAATGAAAAAATTCACATCAGCTTCGGATAGAACTAATGATACTAATGCAGAAGCTTCTACTACTGCAACACAAAGCTCAACTGCTGATTCAACATGGAATTCAGGTTCAGGTAATCTTACATATCTTGTAGTTGATGGACATGGTTCTCAAACTAAAAATTATACAATAGATGATGTAGTTGTTTATGAAGGAGTAACAACAGGTTGTAAAAACGACTTTTCAGCAACTTCTGATTTATTAGCTATGACAAATCTACCAGTTAACACAATATTTGAACAAACAGATGATACACCTTCTTACTGGTGGAAACAATCTGATAACACATGGTCATTAGATGGAAGTGTAGGTACGGATATATCATCAGGTGGTTGGTCAACAAGTGGTAGTCAAAACGCAATTTCAGAAGCAAGCGGTGTAATTACTTTCAATGTTCCATCAAGCAATACAGGTGATACATTATTTATTAAATCACTACCAGCTACAGCAGGTTCATCATGGGTTGTAAGATACAAGTTAGATATTACACAATCAAATTACAGTGGTGGTGGTTCAGCTAATCATATAGTTGGCATTTCTGATAGTTTTTCAAGAAGTGGTTCAGGTGAAGATCCACCATCATCATCAAAGTCTATGTATCTAAAAAACACATATCATTCAGATAAAAAGTTTGCACAGTATTGGACAAACGGTTCAACAAGTGGTAATGATTGGAGTAATGGTGTCACTTTATCAGGTGGAGCTCAAACATGGTATGTCACTATCGCAAATAATGGTGGAAGTATAACAACAAGATATGGTGCAAATTCAGATTATACAGGTGGAAGTATTACATCAGCTTGGACAGTTGATTCTACTACACAAAGTGCTTCTAAAACCAAAATTTTCATTTCAACTTATGCTTCTTCTAGTATGTCAGGTGGTGCTTTTATTGGAACTATATCAGATTTAACATTCTATAATAATAGGAGTAGTGTACCTTCATAATGACCAAATATATAAAAGCAATAGGAGTGAATGAATAAACATGGCTATTAAATATCTAAGTGGTAA
>WLWH01000335.1_pt1 | contig 38966 bp, 61 predicted proteins | sample 6712741 | NCBI WGS metagenome assembly WLWH01 (sample SAMN12718694, study PRJNA515312) | sponge metagenome | isolation source: marine sponge | host: Mycale hentscheli | place: New Zealand: South Island, Marlborough, Capsize Point | collected 2003-05-01
TGATTCATAATTAAAAGGATAGCTGTTACTAAATTTATTTTCTATTTTTGACCCAATTGCCATTGTGTCATTTATTTTTTTACTTTTCTTTTTTTCAAACTCTAATATTTTTTTAGCATTATTTTCAAACTCAGCCATCTCTGCATCACTTGCACCTAAAAGTTCTTTAGTTTCTCTAACTGCTAAATAAGCTAATTTGCTTGATGTATTTTCTTTAACAAAATCTAAACCTTTTGAAATTAAACTAGGTATATCTAAAATAAATGTCCCAACCTCTGCAATACCAGCACCAGATGATAGGGCTATGTCTTTGCCATCAAAACCACTTACTGTATCAATCTCTTCTTTAGGAATAATAAATCCTGATCTATCAAGTTTATTATTATTTTCTATTGATTGATTCCTCATACTAGGTGGAATATTATTAACAGAGTTTATTTGGTTTTGTTTTTCAAATTCTTCTAAAATACTTTTAAAATTATAAGTAGACATACTATTTTAATCCTAACATTGTTAAAACATCCTCAACATTTTCTTCACCAAAAGCTTGTTTTATTTTTAAAATAATTTGATCATCATTGTAATTTAATTTAATTAAATCTGTTACATAAGGTCTAGCAATTTCCTCTGTAATTTTAATTTTATTATTTTCTAAATATTCTTTGTATTTACCAGTTGGTTTATTGTTTTTATCTCTTGTAATTTCACCAATATCTAATGCTAAGAATTCTTTGTTTCTTTGCATTACTGTATTGTTTAAAGCTCTTTGTAATTTAACTTTAGCTTTAAATACAGCTGGTGTATCATTTACATTAGGTACAGAATTTTCTAGTAATTTAATTTCTTTTTCACCAGCGGCAACACCAGTAATATTTTTTCTATAAGCATTAAAGTATTGTTGAACAGCCGCCTCCCACTCTGCTCTTCTAACCATAAAAGCATTCATATCTTCACTGTTTTTAAATAATCCTGATTTATTAACTAGCTCAGCTACTACTGCTTGTGATTTACCAACATAAGTAGAAAATCTATCATCATGTAAAACTTCCATTACCTCTAATAAACCATCCATTTCTATTGCAGTTAAAACTTTTTTCTCTGCATCAGTTGTGGCCTTTTTACTTAGGTCACTTGATTTATCTTGACTAGGAACTTCAATAACATTTGCGCCCTCTTTGTTTCTAAATTCTTTTAATTTTGCTTTACCCTCTACTGAGTTAATATCGAACATTTTAACATCGCCACTATTTAAATCTTTAAAATTAACAAAGTCTGATTTAACTGGTTTTACATAAACTCTATTTTTTATATAAAGCTCAGGGTCATATAAAAACAAATCCATTTCACTTTCTGGTACTTGGTCTTTATATTGTTCTATAAATTTTTTCTTATCCTCTTCATCCTCAAATTTAGACATAGCTGATGCTGTTTGAACACCTTGCATAAGGCTAGGCATAACTACCTCTGGGGACTTACCAGCCAAACCTTGTGTTAAAATTGATAGGCCACCTAATACCTCTGGGCTGTATAATAATGATTTAACCATTTAATAATCCTTCCTTTGATAAATAATCATAAAAAATATTGTCTTTATGTACTTTGCCATTTTGACTTGTAGCAATTTGTTTTTCTAATCTTGATTTTATGTCGTTGTAACTTTGTGAAAATGCACCATTTGTAATATTGTTAAAATATTTATTAACCATAGAGTCTGGCAAACCAGTATATAAATCTGGTATAGCTTCATTAACATCAGGGTTAATAATATTACCCATTAAATAATCTGGGTTATTTAATATACCACCACCACTATAATCAAAACTTCCATCAGGTCTTTCGTTAATTACTTTTCCTGTATAACCCAAAACTTCTAAAGCTTTATTACTTTTATAAGTATCATATAAAGATTTTGCGGCAGTACCAAAAAAACTTAAATTACCCTCTTTAACAAAAGTACCAAGCGGATCTTCTTTTAATCTTGAGTTAAAAGTTGTGTCAGCTACTTTATTAATTCTATCTGTGTGATATGAATAATTTGGGTCATTTTTTAAATTAGCAAAAGCTTGGTTTAAATTATCTAAAACAAAATCTGTTGCGCTACTATTACTTAATTTACTACCAACTAAATTTGTATTTTCAAGTGCTTGTAGTTTATTAAGAGTATCTTCTTTTTGTCTATTAGTAGGTATATCAGAATCTAAAAATGCTTTTAAATTAGCTGTTTGATATTTTGATGTTTCAATAATACCTGGTGTTTGCTCATAAGTATAACTGCCATCTTTATTTAATGTGGTATTTACAATTGTACCTCTACCTAAAGCATCATCCATTTGGCCTAAGGCAATTTTATAATCTTGTAATTGTTTATTATTTAAAGCAACAACAAGGCCTGGATCTGTAACTTGGTTATTATCATTTGATGGTGATGTATTTGTTGTTGGCTCTCCATAATAACCAGAGCCTACATCAAATCTTGAATGCCCACTATCTGACCCTTGATTATTATTGTTGTTGTTGTTTGAGTTGTTGTTACCACTATTACTACTACCTGGATTGCCTGGCGAATTGTTAGAACTAATTCCGCTACTGCCCATCCCATCATGCATCCCTACTGGCATAATAAATCTCCTATAAAATTATTGATATGACAAAAAGTATAGCAAGACCCATTATGTATTTTGATGTTCTTTGATCTATATCACATTCTATATCAAAAATTATTTTTTTAATTTTGTTCATTTTTAACTCCTATAATAATCCAGCCAGTAACCCAGCTAAAGCACCTCCAGCGGCCTCCATGCCACCAAATTTAGATCCTATTAAAGCACCACCTAAGGCAGTTGTAATAGGACTGGCTTTTGTATTTGTTTGTTGTTGTTGTGTTGGAAAGCCACTAGCAATTGGTGTAACTAATCCAGCATATTGTTGAAGTGATGCAAATGGGGCTAAGTTCTTTTGTCTTTCAAGTTGTTCTAATTGTGATCCTGTTTGTACTAAACTTGGTGCATTTGCGGCTATGTTTAATTGATTTTGTCTTTCTTTATTGTATTGGTCAAAAGCTAAAGGTAGAGCATAATCAGCAACTTGCGCTACTATCTCTTGTTGATTCATTGGACTGCCAGGTGTTCTCCCAGCACCACTAAACTCAGCATTAATACTATTAGCAATTTCACTTGTTGCATTTTGCAACATTGGTGACAAATAAGGGTTAGTATAATTACCAGCTAAAGTATTTGATAATTGATTATAAGCAGATGTACCAAGCACTTCTTGCTGGGCAAGGCCAGTTGTTGTTTGTGTTGTTGGTGCTACATATCCACTAGCATTTACACCCTGATTGTATAATTGACCTGACTCTGATAAAATTTGATTTAAAACAGGCTCAGCTGGTTTGTATGGTTGAACACCCTGAACTTGCACACTACCACCTCCTGATGATCCTCCACTTATAAATGACATATTATTTTTCCTTTTTTATTATTGGTTTTTCAAGAACTACATGAGTTCTTTTGTAATTATAATCTTTGAGTATTCTTTGCCAACCAGGCCTAGCAATAAGCTCAAGTAAATCACAATTGTTTTGTTCAGCAAAATCTTCAATTACTTTAATTAATGCTGTCCATTTTTGTCTTTGTCTGCCTGTCATAATAAATATGTGACAAGCTTTTGTTAGCTTTTTTTCTACTATTTCAGTTACAACAACTCCATAATATTTTTCTAAAGTTGTTTTTTGGTCTTTATCCCAAACTATAAATAGCTGAAACTTCTCTTGTTTTAGTGTATCAAATACAAACTGTGCATCTGTATGATTGCCAGAAAAAACTAAAGCATCTGCTATATCTTTTTTTACTAAAGGCCAAACCTCATCAATGTTAGAGGTTGGTATTCTTACTAATTTCATTAAGTTACACTTAGATAAGTTATTCCTATGTGAATTGAATCTGTTGTACTTATTGTTGCTTTTAATACATCTGCATTTTCTAATACTAAAGGTACTGTAAGTAATTCAACTGATGTATTAGCTGTAAGTGATTGTGTTTTTAAAATAGTAAATTCTGCATTACTTTGAGAACTATCCAAAACATCCATAGATATTGTTGGTGCATTCCCACTATTATTTGTAACTCTAATAGATTTTATAATCAAAACTTCTTTTGATCCTGATGTTAATAAAGGGGTTTCATTAGTTGTAGCTAAAGCCACCCCTTTAAATTTGTATTGATTAGCCATTATAAAACTATTGTGTTAGCCTCATCTTCAGTTAATGCTTCACCAGCAATTAACTTTGCTTTAGCACTAGCTTTTAAAGTTGCTTTAGCTTCTTCAGCTTCTTTTGCTTCTGCTTCTGCTGTTGCACCAACTTCTAAAAGTTTATTATGTTCTGCTTCTTCAGTAGGTGTCATATCTCTTTCAACATTATTTATACTTATTTTCATATTTTCTCCTTATTATTGGCTACATCCATAAACTACAATTTTGCAACCAGATTTAATACTTGCAGAATTAAGTGCATATATTTTAAGTCCAGTATGCGAACTGCTTCCCATATTAACATCAGTAGCACTCATCATAGAAATTGGCATTAGCCAATGTGTACCACTATTAGCTGTTTCTTGTTTTCCAGTAGAAATTCCATGCACTATTGGTTTTTGACCATCTGATAACATTATATCCATAGTAAAGAAATTTCCCTCATCTGGAAAATTCCAAGTATTTCCAATATAACCACCTGATGTATCATATTTTTTATAAGCACTACCACTTGTACCAGATGTACTATCCCAGTTTCCATAAAAGTAATTATATGTTGATGACCAGTTTTCACTCACATCACTAGAACCAGCTCTCCAAACTAATCTAGGTTGTCCATTAGATGCATTAGTTCTATAATTTATAACATTTAATTTATATGCTTGATATGTTGAACTAAAAATATTATCTAAAACTATGGCATTTGTGTCAGAGCCCAAAGTAGTTGTTCCTAATTTTACTAAACCACCACTTGTTACTTCAGACCATACTGGATTTTGTCCAGAGCCTTTAGTTTCTAAATAATACCCACTTGTTCCAGCCGCAAGTCTTTGAATGCCAGATCCATCTCTGTATAATAAATCACCTTGAGTTGTTAAAGTTGTAGCTACATTAGTTCCATCTGTTCCTTTTGCCGCCATTTTTGTCCAATATGCAGTTGCAGATGATGGTGTTTGTCCAGTTCCAGCTTGAATACAGATATAAGATTCATCTGAATACACCACTATATCGTCAACAACATAAGCAGTGTTAGACGCATATGCCCCTTTAAATACAGGCTTTATACGACCCAAATTAATTGTTGCCATTGTTTGTTTCCTTTTTTGTTATAGTTGTTTTTATACTGATACTGTTAATTCACCATTTGAATTGACTGAGAAAGTGAGGTTTTGTTTTGTGAAAAAACTTTCATTATACAAGTCACTTTGAGTACCATCATTATTTGCCACTGACATAGTGTCAGCACCATTAGTTTTAGTGAGAACTAAATTTTCTTTATTGTTATCACCATCACTATCAGTCTTGGCAAAGCCATATAGGTCAGTTGACCCAGCATCACCAAAAACTAATTCTGTTCCACCGCTATTAACTGTAATTGCTTTACTAGCATTAGCGGATAAATTTGATATCATATTTGCGAAATTTCTACATTTTGTCATAATTATTTTTTCCTATCTTGCTGTACATGGTACATTGTTTGAACCTACTAAAGGTGCTTCTGCAAATGCCATGTAGATGTAGTTTCCACCAGATGCGTTTCTATCTCCGTTTGAAGACCTAAATTTAAAACCATTTGATAAAATATCTAATATTGCTGTGTTTCCTTCAGCACCACTATCTTCTGCTAATAAATGTTTAGATGCTACATTAAAAGTATCTCTTTTTGTATCATGCATATCCCAAGAAGAAGTTGAATCAGTTCTTTTAGTCATAACAAAAGCAGGTTTAAATCCTGTATAAATAAATGTTCCATCAGAATTACCATTCCCTGTGTAGCTACCGAATTTACTAAATCCTTTTTTTTCTGCGAAGCAGTAGGCTATTATAGCATCACCATTAACATGACCACTATTTCCAATAGAAAATACTGAAGATGTTGGTGTTGTATCTTGAAAAAAAGTAGATGAAGAAGTATTACTTTTAGCATTACTAAGATTTAAAGACACAAAGTAATTATTACCCATTGATTTATGATAAACTGTCCAATTCCAACCGCTTCCTACCCGTCTTTTAAATATAATCATACTTGGTGCAACTCCTAAACCATGACCAACAGTAGCATTACTTCCTGTACCAGTATAAGACACAATAGAAAATCCACTTGTTGTGTTTGCACTAACAGTTGAGGTTATGCTTCCATCTGTGTTTGATGCAGTTCCATTAGCACCTAACCAGTTCCATGATGCGTATGTTTCATTATTAAGGTTTGTTGCATTGGAATCTACAACTGTAAAGCCATCACTTCCAAAAGCTGACAAACCATTTGATTGAGTTCCTTCTGCTGAATTATCATTAGGTATAATTCTTTTAGTAGCACCTCTTACAGCATCATATATATTATGTTCACTTGTTCCACTTCTATGTTTAAACCATGTCATATCTGGTTGAAAACCAACTCCAGTTACAGAATTAGAACTACCTGTACCTGTATAAAGTTTAGTATTAAAATAATCTGTAGATTTATTGATAGTTGTATAAGCCATTATAAATTTAATCCTTTTGTTGATAAAGCAGTATAGCCTGTTGGAACATCATATTCAAATATTCCATTACCACTTGCGTTAGTTCCTGCACTAGATACTGCTGTTGTTCCGAAGTAGCCATTGCCGAAGTTAATTTCAATATTTGAATTATGAGTTGTAAATGATGGAAATAAAGGTTCACCAACTGTGTAAAAAGAACTTACATCTATTCCACCAGTACCTGATGATGGATTTCCAGAATGAAACCAAGTACCATTAAAGTGACCATACATTCTTTGATTATCTAAATCTATTGCAAAACCATAAATAGCATTGTTCTCATTTATGTCGCCATCACTCATAGTTGTTCCAGTTTGATTTATAAAATAACCACCTTGTGTAGCACCCTCTCCTTCTGTTTTATAACCAATAGCATTATTGTCAGTTCCACCTATAACTTTATTATTTCCAGTTTTAGTAATTTCTGCATTTTTTTGCAGACCCCATCTAAATCTTCTATCTGAACCATTATCTTTTAATTTAACTTCAAAATAATATTTACCATTAGTAATTCCAAAAGCAGAACTTTCAGTAGTCCATTGAGCGGCACTTGTACCAAAAAATAAATTACCATTAGATATAGTTCCACCAGAATTTCTAGGTAAAATATTTGGAGATAATGTAGCAAAAACTGAGCTTGGATTATCTTCTGTTTTTGTAAGTGTACCACCACCAACTGTAAAGTTATTACTATTACCAGATTGGTCTGTAACTGAATTACCATCTTTTAAAATAAAGAAACCATTAGTTCCATAAGTTACACTAGGAGAAGTATTTATTTTCCATTCTCCAGTTGTGCTGTCTGTTGAACCAAATGCTGAAGCGTCATAAGCTGTGCCATCTATTATATGAACATGAGACATTGAACCATTAAAATAATTAGAATTCCAACTACCTCTACCAATCCAATAAGGAATTGAATTATAATTAATATAAAAATCTTCATTTTGACTAGGATAATTACTTACTGCAAAAGAAGTTTCTTGTACTCCATTAACATAAAATTTTAATCTATCACTAGCAGTTGCTTGTGTTGAATCCCAACTAAAAACTATATGATACCAAGCATTTGTATCTCTAAATAATCTACTGGGTCTTAATTCAAACTGTTCTTGAAAAGTACCTGTTGTATAATCATATCCAATAGCTTGTATTTGGTCACCAGCACTAAATCTAATATTAAACCAATTTTGCTCAAAACTTGTATAACAATCTAATAATGTATTTAAAGTAGTTAAACTACCTCTTTTAACCCAAGCAGAAAATGTACCTATTCTTCTACTTCCTGAAGTTGATGTTCTTGTTAAATATGTACTAGCCATTAGTTAAATCTCCTTAAAATTGTTAATTGAATTGTCCACCACCAGTAGCACCGAAACTAGAAGTCATACTAAATTGTCTAGTCGTTGTTTGGGCTTCTTGGTCTGTAATTCTGATTGTAAATGTGTAAGTAGTAGGTGTAGTTGATGATCCACCAAAATCTGATGTAGTTAAAGCACCAGTTGATGAATTTAGGGTAACACCAGCACCACTTAACACTGATGTTGTTTCAGCAAATGTAATCGCACTATCTGATGATGCTTGAATTGTAAATAATGTACCACTAAAATTACCAGCAAATGTACCTAAAGATCCAGCATTTGTACTAAATGTTGGCGCAGTAGATGCTGTAATAATTGCGTTTGCACTTCTTGCGGCATTACCATCATCTAATTCTATTCTTACATAATAAGTGCCTGAGGCCAATGTGCAATTAACCGATAGTGTAGTCGCATTAGTTAAACTTACAGTGTTAGCACTTGTAATAGCCCCTGTATCTGATTTAATAAATTCTACTGTTGGTATTCCACTAAAATTAGTTCCTGTAATATTTATAGTTGTAGCACTAGCTGGTGCAATCGTTTGAGATACATTGGCTACTGTTGGTTTTGTTTCTCCAGTTGGTTGAGCAATCCAAGATAAAGTTCCAGATCCATTTGTACTTAATACTTGGCCACTTGATCCTGTATTAACTGGTAAGATAAGTGTGTATGTAGCACCAGCTGAATGAGGAGGTGCTTGTATGCCCACACCATGACTATTTTGACTACAATTTAAAACTAATTTTCCATCTGCACTTGATCCATCACCCTTAACAGTTAATGGTGTAGATGCTTGTATTGTTTTATCGCTTATAGTTGATGGAAGTCTAGCATTGTTTAAAGTTCCACTTGAAATATTTCCAGCACTAAGTGCGGCAACATTAAATGTACCATAAGCAACTAGGTCAACAATATCACCAGCCGCTAAAGCACTTGCAAAAACTACACTTGTGCCTGAGGTTACAGTTACATCAACTCCATTTACTTGCTTGATCCCATTCAGGAATACATCTATGAAACCGCCATCGTAACTAAGACTGTTCCCATTATTATCGTTGCCTGTTACTGTTGTAGGTGTACCACTAATTGTGTAAGTAAATCTTTGTGAAGTTCCATTTACACTTGACCCAGCATTTTGCCATGACGACCCATTAAAAACATAAAGTATATTTTGGGTAGTATTAAAAAATAAATCACCAGCTGACATACCTGATGCTGGATTTGATGATCCAAACGAATAGGTATTAGCATAAGAATTAACTGCGTTTATGTTTGTAGCTACTGTATTAATATTTGTACTGTTATTATTTACAGATGTAACTGCACTTGAAATATTATTAACACCAGTAATTGCAGATGAGATACCAGCTAAAGTTGATACTTCAGTTGCTTTTGGTACTAATCTGTGAAAATTGTAAGTATGGTTTGTTGTAGTAGACTCAACTAATATACCAAAACCAGCGGCTAAAACTGTATTAGCACCGCAATTATTTAAAGTAACTGTTGAGTTTCCAACTGTACCATTTGCAATTGTAATAACACCACTACCATTTGCAGTATGACTTGATGCTAAAGTTGCTACACTAACAATAGTACCAGCACCATCATTGATGTCAGGGTTAGTATTTGGAAAGCTAGTTTCATTTGCAATTGGTACAAAGCCACCAACTTCATCAACCAGGTTTGTAATTCTATTTGATATGGCCGCAGTTGTTGCAATAAAATCATTACTGTCTGACCAGGTTTGAGTTGAGTTAATTAACTCTGATGTATCTTTATTTAAAAATCTAGTGTCTGCCGCTGATGTTGTATAAAAAGTAGTATCATTAGGTGTATGGCCTGATTGCTCTGAGTTGGTAACTATTGCGGCATCTGCAATCTTACCAATTGTTACAGCATCATCTGCAATCTTAGCAGATGTAATATTTGAGTCAGCTATTTTTGCTGTTGTAACATTTGAGTTTAAAATTTTAGAAGTAATTACTGAATCTGTTGCTAGTTTAGCAGATGATATATTGCCATCAGGTAAAGTAACTGTTTTACCACTTACATCTAAAGTTGATGCAAGTTTATCAGCTGTAACCGCACCATTAACTAATTTAGCTGTACTAATTGAGTTATCGGCTGGTATTAAAACATTAGGTGGTATTGAATTGTTTGTAGCTGAAAGAGCCGCTAAATAAATTGTTAAAGTTTCGTTTAATAAAGTTCCACTATCCCAAGTAACATTTACTGTTGTGTTTGTTGAAAAAGATGATGATGAAATAGTTCCATATCTATAAACCGCAGATGAGCCTAAATAAACTTTAACTCTTCTATTGGCATGATAAACAGCAGTTACATCAGATCCATTAATTGTAAAAGATGATGCACTAGCATAAGCACCAGTAAAAGCACCATCGCCATCACCATAAATTACCCATTGTGAGTCATTGTACCACTCCCTAACATTAACCATTAAAGCTCTAATAGCATTGTTTAGGTTACTAGGTAGCATACCCTCAGCAACATCAATTCCATTTAAAGAGGTGTTGTTTGCTTGTACTATTCTATAATCTTTTATTCCTGACATTTATTCTCCTAATTCATAAACCAACTAAAAGCTTTATCGCTTTCAGTATTATTTTTGTTAATTAATGTATTAACCGCCTCTTCAATCTGTCTTTGAAAAAATTCTTGTGTTTCAATTGAGTAACGAACATTATCTATATTTATTGTATCAGCCATTATCTGTTACCGCCTGGTGATGCTGTTAAATCTATTCCTTGTGCATGATTCCAAATACTTCCAGCTGGTATTTTTACATTTGCTCTCATGTATCTGCCTGATTGTCTTACAGGGTTAATACCTGAGCTGTTCATTGCGCTTGATGTAGATGTTGTAACTTCATCAGCCAATCTATCTCTTGTTTTTACAGTTACACTTGCATCAGCATCAACTATTGGTCTAATACCAGTTATATCAGCTCTAGCATTTGGAAATATTTCAGTTTCTTTAGTTTCTATTTCTGCCTCTAAAGTAGTTCCAGAAAAAATAGCCGCTTTAAAATTTTCATCAATAGCACCTAAGTATAAATGTCCTGTTGTCCAAAAATCTGTATCAAGTGAAATATTAATATCATCTAAGTTTTCACTTACAATATCCATTAACTCAACTGTGTTAGCTATTACAAATTGTTTAAAAATTTGTGATGCTTTAACTTTAGCAACTGACCATTTTTGAGTTACATAGTTATAAATTAATAATTTATCACAAATACCAGTAGTATTTGGATTATCTTTACTTGGATATAACCATATAGCTAATTGATTAAATGGATCTACTGCCGCTGTAATTCTATCTGTATAAGCTTTGTTTAAATCACTTTCAAAAAATCTATTAACTTTTTCTGCACCAATTGGTAATACTTGATCACCATTCAATTGATAAAAACCATCTGATGAGTAAAAGAAAACTTGTCTGTTGTCCTGGCAAACTGTTTGGCCATAAACTGCGCCCCTGTTTGGACTTATAACTGAAAATCTAAATACTGTTGAGCCGCCAACAAAATCAAGTCTTGTTATTTGATCTTGTCTAAAAATGTAACCAATTTCACCTGAGGTTATGGCCACAACCTGACCACCACTACCAGGTAAATCTTGTAAATCAGATGATTTAACACCACTTTCCCATGTAGAAATATCGTTTAAACCTGACCATTGTACTCTGTTTTTGGCATTTTCAATATTACCAGTCACCAAAAAATCCCTTACAACACCACTTATTTTAAATTTAGCTGGTACTGTACCTGAGCCTTGTGCTGTAACTAAGCTTTGCAGTGTTGCAAAATTAGTTGATGTACCCATTAAGTAATACATTGGTGCATCTTTGCCATTACTAGCAATTACATATTGGCCAAATTGTGTAAATGTAAAAAAATCTGTATCTGTACCACTAACAGTACATGAGCCTTTAACACTAGCAAAAGTACCAGATGTTAATTTATAAATATTGTCTTTAGTACCCACAAAAGTAAATACTGTATTTGTATTATCTCTAAAACTACCAGCACCTTTAGCATTTTGTGTTACATTAGATGCACCACTATAAGCTACCAAACCTTTAACTGGTTTATAGCTTGTTTGTGCATGGTACACATTTGTAGCCACAGTTGCGCCTGGATTCAAATGAGCTGGTTGGTCTGGCAACCATTCGCCAAAAGGTAGTTGCATAATATTAACCTGAGTTTTGTGTTGATGTAAAATTAGATTGGAAAGATGATGCTACTGTATCTTGACTTCTTACTTGTAAAGGCGATCCACTAAATTGATCTTCCCTGTCATTTAGCTCTAATCTTTCTAAAGCTGTTGCGTACATCTGTTCCCATTTACCTAATCTAACTGGATCTATGCCACCTAAAAAATTGGCCGCATGAAACAAAGCACCATACAAATAAATTGCTGGATGGTTTGTTAAAATATAATTTGTTGCAGTTGATGAACTTAAAGCATCAAAACTTTTATAATAATTTAATACACCAGAATATGATGTATCTGGTTTTGGCATAAATCTAAATGTACTGCCTAAAATTGTATAAGCTACTGGTACACCAGTGTTTGATGTGCCTTTAGTAGAGTCCATTTGTGATGGAGTCATATATCTTAAAGGATATTTAGTTGCCCCACTTAATATATAAAAATCTCTTACTTGTAAAAAACCAGTTGGTAAATTTTCTGTTTCAGCATTAACTGTAATTGTTGTTTGAGCTATCATATCTCTAACTCTTAATTTAGAGTTAAGATCCGCCTCAGTTAATTTAATAAAATCATCTTGTATTTCAGATGTTAAATCTGATCTATTTAACCAATTAGCAATTGATGCTTTTAATTCTGTATATGTTGATAGTGCCATTAAAATTTTCCTGGTGCTGTTCTAAAATATCTAAAATCAGAACTATTTAATTTTTCTTTTAAAATTTTGCTTTGAACTTCTTTAGGTAAAGCAAACCAATTACCTTGATTGGTATCTTTGTTATATTCTTTAGCCCATATTTCTAAAATTAAAGTTGGAATAGATGCTATTCTTTTTAATCCTTTGCCTGGACTATAACCATCATTTTGGTTGTATAACTTTTTATTGTGTTCAATAATTGGTTTAAAATCTTGAGACCTTTTTTGAACAACTCCATCTTTATCGTTATCAAAATAAGTATTAGTAATTAAACCATCTTTATCTTCAAGTATCTTTCTTGCCATTATCTTCCTTGACCCTTGTATCTTGTAAGTTTTTTATTTCTTTTTTCAGATTTATTTAAACTTTTTTTATGGACTCTAGGTCTCTTTTTTGGTTTTGGTCTTGGTACAAAGTGAACAAACTTTTGTCTGGCCACTAAGCACTCATTTCAGTTACATAGACATTTGTAGATGATCCATGAAACACAGCAATTTTTTCCCCAGCTGTTACTTTTAAAATCTCAATTTCACCTGATGGTAAAAGTGGACTTGTAGCAGATGCAGTTGGATTTGTGCTTATTGCAAAATGACAATTAGCATCACCAACAACTCTTATGTAAGTAGTTCCAGCAGTAAAAGCTGTACTAGCTTGAGAAGAATTATTTGTAGTTAGTTTTTGTGTTGCGCCTGGTCTTAGGCCATAATTATAACTCATTTTTTTTATCCTTATTTTTTATATTTAACTTTTTTGCCTTTTTTCTTTGCAAAAGATTTAGCTTTTTTCATTCCAGCTTTACTGTATGAAAACTTTTTTTTTCCTACCATTGGCATAATTTATTTCCTTTTTGGTTTTTGGGGGAAGTACCGCTAGGCAAGATCCCCCAAATTCTATTATCTTCTAATTACATAAGTAAGTTCCATCTTAGATGCGTTAGTTGATCCACCATTAGTGATGGCCTCAATAACTGATCCCTCATTAACATTATTTAATGAAGTAGGCTCAACTTCGTATTGTTTTCCAGCTGATCCTGATGCAACATGACTAATTGCGGCTGATGTACAAGCTACACCATCTATTTCAAAAGAAATAGCGGCTGTTCCTGTTGTTGCCGCTTTGTTATGTGCGAAGATTTTAACAATTCTACCACCATCAGGTACTACAACAAAAGTTGAAGATGCTGTTGATACACTAGGTATGTGTGATGTTAAAAAATAATCGTTAAGTGTTCTCATGTTTTTTCCTTTTTTATTTGCTTCGTTCCGTCATTGACTTCAAAGACCAAACAAAATGTTAATTAAAATAAGAGGGGATATAAAACCCCCTCTTATAAATGTATTGATTAAGCAGTTGTTAAATCGAATACTGCGCCTGATGCTTCTTGATTTTTAGAAGTCAGTGTGTACTCACATAACATCGCTTTTTTATCTGCGTCACCGCTTTTAGCTAAGTCAACTAATTGGAAGTCTCTTAGGTAAGCTACTGACCACATATCAGGTGATAAAACAAAACAGTCTCTAGCTCTAGAGAATCTGTTAGGCATAGCAGTTAAAGCACCAAAATCACTTTCGTAAATTTCAACACTAGCTACTAGTCTTTTGTTTTCTGCTGGGTCAAATCTAGTTGATCCACCAGTAAAGCCTGATAGTTTTTGTTTGTTGAATGATCCAAGCATAAGCATAGATGGATCTCCACCAGAATCCCAACACTGCTTAACAACATCTTTTAGTTGCGCTTCAGTGAAAGCTCTTTGTGTTCCATCAGTTCTAGCTGTACCTGGAGTATCAGCACTTGATACTTGACCATTTGCACCACCAGCACCTTTGCTTGTGTTAGCTTGAATCCATGCCGCTAAACCAGATAATCTTCTTGGTGTAGTATCGTTACCAACAACCGAAGTTTGGTTTGCAGTTAATGAAGTTTCCATATCTCTTTTTAGCTCTTTTGAAGCTTTTGAGATTTGGTAAGCAAGTTCATTATTTCTACCAGCTAAATTAACCGCTTCCATAGTACCAGAAACGATAACAGCTTTTCTTGAAATCTGTGTTCTGTTTCCAATTCTTGAAGTTGGGCTAAGTGCGTTAAAAGTAATTTCATCACCTTCAACTTGGTAGTTGTCACTTGCCGCCGCCGCTAATGCGTCAGTCTGCCACTCATGATAAACATTTGTAGCTTTTGATTTTCCAATTGATGACATGAAAGGAGTATCTGTTGGACTGATATTGTAAATAATATCTGCCAGGTCTTCTCTTTCACCTACTGCATCATACTGGGAAAATGTATTTCCTATTTGTGCCATTGTATTGTGTCCTTTGTTTGAGGTTATTGTTTATTGATCATATCTAAAAATATGCTGGTCGCATCTTTCATGTTTCCAGATTTTTTTAGTCGGCTCAATTTTTCTTTTCTAGATTTTGAATCAAAATCAGCCTTATCTTTTTTAACCCCAGATGAAAATGGTTTGCTAGGTTTCGTAATTTTTCTTGCAATATTCGGTTTAGAACTTTGCATATTACGATACTTAATAGCATCCCTTACCAACAACACTATTCTATGATCACTAACACTGTTAATTTCAGTATCAGTAAATCCATAAGCTTTCATATTAGTATTAATATCTCTGCTTAGAACAGCGGCTTTTTCAGGATCGGATAACTCAGGTAGTTTTGTTTTTAACAGCTGATGCTGTTCCATAACATACTTTTGTTTTTCCTGTTTCCTAGCGGCCTCAGTTTTTCTAATACTATCGTTAAGCATTTCTTGTTTTCGTCTTAAACGATGGTCTATTCTTGCGGCCTCTGTTGGGTCTTCCTCATACAACTTTGTTAAATCAGCAGAACTTATCTCCTGGTTTAATTGTTGTTGGGCAAAAGATAGGGCTTGATTAACTTCATCAAACTTTGAAGATAAATCTTGCCTTTGCTTTTCCGCATCAGATTGGAATTGCTTTCTTTCAAAAGCCAAATCCTCAGTCTTTCTGCGATAGTCTGCATCTCTACTATAACCATTCCTCAATTCATCAAGGGTAACATCTAATTCTTGACCAGCAACTTTTACCTTGTAGGTGGAATCTTTTTGTGTCTCTTGAATCTCAGTTTGTTGTTCGTCTTGAGATACTTGTTGCTCAGATACTTCCGCATCTTCGCTTATTTCCTGTTCCTGAGGTTGTTCTTCGGTAGAAGATTCCTCATTTTGTGGCTCAGGAGAATTCTGTTGTTGTGTTTCTTGTTTTGGTGGCTCTGTTTGTCCAATAGTTTCCTCTTCGGATGGGTTTAATAAACCACTTATTGCACTTGTAGCCTTTGTCATATCAGTTTCCGCACCCTTTAATGGGTTTCTTAGATTGTCTGCCATGTTTTTTGTCCTTTTTTAAGTTAAGTTCCTCTTATGAGGTTGACCTATCCCAATCATTACGACTAGAATTTTTTATTTTTTATTTGTTCTCTAAAATCTTCCAATTGTTTGTTAGCAAGTTTGCCAGTATCAACAATTTCGGCTAAATGTTGTTCAACTTTACCTACTACCTGGTAAGCTAACCATAATTTCTCTCTAGCCTCAGTTTCTTTAGCACCAGTATTAAATAAACTTTGTGTATATAAATCTTTAAGTTTAATAAATGCGTTTTTTAATAAATCGTTTTCTAAAAGTTGTTTAGCTTTGTTCGATTGGGTCACTTCCTTTTGGAGTCTGCCCTGTTCCAGTTTGTTCATTTAAGCCTTTAATTTGTTTTTGTAACTGTTGTGAACTGTTGGATGAATCTCTAAAGTCTTTAATAGACTCTGATACTAATATTTTATTTAAATCAGCATCAGCTTTTAGTTGTTGTGAATCTATTTGTGCATTGTATTTAAGCTCAAGTTCTTTCATTTTAATTTCTTGCTCTAATAACATTCCAGCATTTTTAGATTTTAACTCTTTAAGCTCTAATTCTAATTGTGCATTTTTTCGTTTTTCCTCAGATGCAATTCTAGTAAATTCTATTTTTTCAATTGGTGTAGGTGCTGGTGGTTGTTGTGGTTGTACCATTTGTTTGCCCATGTCAGGATTTACAAAATAATTATCAACATTTTTTAAACCAGCATTTTCAATTATTTTAGATAAACTATTATAAATATTTTTTAAGCTAACCATTGGATATTCTTGGCCGCCCTGTAATTGGAAAGCTTGTAATTGTCTTTCCAAAATATTATTCATCATCATTATTTGTTGGTCGTTACTTCCAGTACCTAAGCCAACACTAATTGTAATATTGTATCTGTTTCGCCACTCAGTAGGTCTTACAGGCACAAACTCATTATTTAATTCTACAATTCTTTCCTTGTCCTGGTACTTACAACTTAATTCAAATATTTTTTTAAATAAATCTTTAATACCAGTTTCAGCAAATACTCTAGCTACTAATTCCATTCTCATTTGAGATTGAGTCATTAGTGCATTAACACCAGTAGCAGTTTTATTTAAACTATCTGCATCCAGGCCTTGATTATATCTTGTAATACCAGTTCTAGTTTCTCTAACAGTATCTAAATATTCTAATAATGGAAATGCTTGTTGCGAAATAGTTTGATTTTGCATTGGCATCATAACTTGACTTGGTGGTTGTTTAGTTCTTACAACTCCGCCAGGCCTTGAAGTTAATAGGTCATCCAGGTTGACCATACCATCCATAATAGCAACTCTATTATTATTAGTTAAATACATATTATCTAACAGCTGTCTCATTACTGTTGATTTAACTAATTGAACATCCTCTACTAATTCAGCCACACTTCGACCATAAAATCTGTGCGCCATTGGAATAGGTGTAATTGAACAAAATGGCATATTATCACAAGCCATATTTTCTAAAATAGTATAACCACCCATACCAGCAACAGTAACTTTTCTAAGTTCAGCAATACCATCGCCATCAGTATCAACTCTTATGTAGCATTCAAAAAGTTCTATCTCTTCGGTGCTATGATCTGGTGCATCGTTATAAGGTGTTTCATCAATGTCAGAATATCTTTGTAATCTTTCATTGTTTAATAAAATATTATTTGATGTTGGTAGATCCGCAACTATTTTTGGATCAAAACCCATTTCTAAAAGCTCACTTCTAGTTTTAGTAACTCTATGTGCTACAAAGTTTGCATCATCAATTGATTTTGCAGTTCTTTGAATTAAAAATTCCTCAGGTGGTATATTTTCTATTTTAACTTTGCCAGACCCACTTGTTCTTTTAATAATAACATTGTGTAACATTGGTACAGGCATCTCAGGTACAATTTCGCCAGTTTTAATAGCTATTGCTTTTACCACTTCCATTTGAGCTTTAGCAGTTTCATCTTCAAAGCTTTCTTCCTCAACTACCTCAACATTATCATCTTCAACCAATAACCTATATTCATCATCGCTTAAATTTTGATAAGTTTCTTGCTCTACACTTTGAGACTCATCCCAATAAACTTTTATAATGCCATTTTTTTCTAATAGTGCATCTTTAAACCAGGTATATAAAATACTAAAACCATTATTATCTTTATTAAATATGTAATTTATATAATTGGTTACTTGCTCAGCTAATTTAACATCCTCAGCTTTAACAGGCTCACATTTGCAAACTCTTTCGCTTGATGTAAAAATTCTAAGTAAGTTAGGTAATATAGTTTCAACAGTATCAGCTACATCAGTTGATACAACTTGAGACCTCCCATCTATCTCAGTGCCTAGCTTTTCACCCATGTAATACTCTAAAGATTTTTTTCTAGAGTTGGACAAAGCCCCACCCATATACCCTAAAGCATTATTTATTTCGGAATTTATAATCCCTCTTAATTCTATATCTGTAACTTTTTTTGCCATTTTATATTATATAATTTGTATTAACTGGGACTTGTTTTTTCCAATTACTTAATTCAACCCCACCACTTATTATGCCAGTTCTAAAACTATCAGCGCAATGACTTGAAAAATTGTGTAAAGGTTTGTTTTTAAAAGTTTGGTTTTTATCATCCCACCTTTTTTGGTAGGCCTTTAAATACTCAATGCCAGTTGCACATTTTTCTTTATCAAACCAGCAATTAACTAAATTTTTTCGGACTGCCTCAATACCATCTTCTATTGATAGTTTTGGTGCTACCTCAAAAGCAATACCAAGTTCTAAAGCACTTTCTAATCTTGTTTTACCAAAATTACCCAGTTCCCTAACCTTAATATCATGTGGTGCTATATGCTTTGAATATTCGTAATCTTTTTTTCTAATTACATCAGCATAATGGTCTAAACCCTCACCACTGTTTTCGTAATAATCTATTAACCTTATTTCGCCCTTGTGTCTTTGTGCAAACCAAATACTTGTTTGGTCATTCATACCCAAATCCCACCAGGTCTCTACATCCAGGTTATCATCGTACAAATCCTTTTGCATTCTACCTTGCTTGACCAACTCTTCTATTGTTGCGCCATAATAGCTACCAGTAATTGCCGCTTGGAAACTGCACTCAAATTCTTGCTCATACAGGTCGGCTGACATAACATCTTTTGCCGCCTGGAGCTCCTCTTCGTCTAAAATTTTTGTTTCACTTGCTTTAAATACACAAGCATACCAATCTTTGTTTTCTTTAGCCCTTTCATAAAGGTCAAAGAAAAAATTTCGGCCTTTTGGAGTTCCAATGAATATACACCAACCCTTTCGGTCAGCCAGTGCTGGTCTAATTACCTCAGGAAATATAGTTGGCTTTATAGCTTGTGTCTCATCAAAGACACACCCATCCAAAAATATACCCCTAAGGGATTGGTCGTTTTCAGCACCTAAAATAGTAATCCTTGCACCATTAGGTAAATCGCACCTAAGCTCAGATTCATTGAATTTAGTGCCAGGAATTTTATTTGCAAAGGTCTTTATGTAATCCCAAGCCGTCGCCTTTCCTTGTTTGAATGTGGGGCTTAGAAAGGCATATCTAGGGTTAGGCTTAGGGTTAGTTAAAGCCGCCTTTAGCATATGGTTAATACATAAAACTGTCTTCCCAGCTCTTCGGTGTAATACCATTACACTGAATCGGTGCTTATCAATTTGTTTATGTAAAAAATTCTGTAATTTTCTTGGTTTGTAAGGAATAACAATATTTGTCATTTAAAAACAAAACCCCCCTGTTAATGTACTGTTACACCTTTAGGGATATTTAATAATTGTTCAATTCCTAGATCATCCATAATATGATTTGAAAAGTATTTACACTCAGTCAAATCATTAAAGCCGCCAAAATGCACAACAACTGAGTTTGTGCTTTCCATAATATAAATTACAGCTGAATAGCCTTTTTTATCGTCTTCGTAATTAAACATATTAAAAACCCTTGTTTGTTTGTGTATGCCACCCCTAAATTTTTTTTATAAACCAAATATAGTTTTGGGGGTCGGTTTCCTACAAAACCCCCTGAAATCTGTACCTAAAACATAAAAACTGATTGTTAATCAATTGCTTTGCTTAAATTAACCGCAAAAAATAACATTTATTTATAAATAATATCTTTGTGGTATCTAAGGTATGCTAATTTAGAATGATTCTAAACAAAAGTGTTGCATTTTTGCAACAGTTTAGTTCTATAAGTCAGTCTGTGCTATGTTCATGTGAGTTTCGGATGAATTTAGCATTAACCCAGTAAAATTAGTATTTATTCATAACCTTACTTATCCCACTTAACCAATAAAGGTTGTGATTTATCAAAATTATGTGTTGTAGAGTCCTTTTTAGCATAATATTTAGGCTGAATTCGTTCAGCTTTCCATTTACTCATATCTACAAATGATTTTATTAAGTGTGTTTTACCTAAATCTGTTTTTTCTTGTAATCTGCTTTCAGCAAGTGAACTTTTTAATAAATCATTAGCTTCACTCATTACAAATTCCATTGAATCTACTTTAGCCTCTTCATAAGAACTTCTAAGTGCTGGATCTTTTTTCATCCAGTTTCTAAATGTTTCCCAACAAGGTCTTTCTGGGTCTTTGTTTTGTGGCGATAAAATTGCTCTAAGTGATGCACCTTGTGCTAACTCTTCAAGCATTATCGCAATAATTTTATCGTTTTTTTTAGTTTTATTAGCCATTTTGTATGTAATTAAGGGTTGTAATCCAGTTAATATTGAGCTTAACTTACTTAGATTCATTGATAAACGAATCAAGAAAGGAAAAATATGTTTAATTTATTTAAAAAAAATAAAACATTAAGCAGTAAAATAAATATGTTCAAAGTTGATGTTACTAAATATTACAAAAACAGAGCTGTATTTAATGATGCTTTAAAAGATAGAAAACAGCTAAAAAGTCTTAAATTAAAGGATTTTAAACCAATTGAACATTAATCGTTATGGGGCTAATTTTATTTTGAGAGAGAGAAAGAAAAAAAAAAGATATTAGCCCTCATAACTAACTACATATAGCTAAAATGATAAAAATCGTACTTATATGTAGTATAAATACTTTCTTTAATTTTTTTGACCACTTGTCAAATATTTCTTTAAATTTTTATTAGCATACAAACATACTTCGACTAAAGCTCTATGATACTTGTATCTAATTTTTTCATGTGACCAATCTAAGTACATTCGTTTCATCTGTCTTAAACTTTTTCTGTTAGGAAAGTTTCTTAAATAAATTAATTCTCTGGTTTCTGGTTTTGCGTCAAGCATCACCAGCATTACAAAATCATAAATTGTAAGTTGTCTTGATGTTAGGGTAATTCTAAGTCTGGCAGTAGTAGTATCGAAATTCTTTAAACTTTCTTTATCATGTCCAATACCTATGGCATTTTCTATCACTTTATACATTGTAGGAAGTGATTTAGCTTTTACTTTAGCCATTTTACTATCACAAAATGATGAAATTTGTAAAAATCTATCTAATTGGTCAGTTGTAAGGTTACTTGTCAGCATCTTTGTATAAATCCTCTAAATATGTATTAAACCTATCCTTGCTTAATGATTTTTGTAGTTGTTTGGTTTTTTTGTTTTGGTCATATTGTTTTCTATTAGCCATTCTCTTTTTTTTAGCTAAGCTGTATGTAAAATTATGATTTTTAGTAAAGTTCTTCAGAATCTTGTCTATTTGTAATTTCTTATCCATATATATATTATTTTCTATTAATTATTATCTATTTAAGAGGTATAAAAATTGACCCCCCCTCAGTCAATTATTGACCCCCATCATTAATCTTAATAATGGGAATAACATTAGCTGTGTTGATAACTTGTTTAGAAAGTTGCCGCTTTTTTGCCTTTTTCATAATTTTAGACATTTTCTTTCGTCTACCAATATTAGTGGCTATGTATTCTTGCATTAGGCTTTTTTCAAAAGTAAATTTATTAGGTGCTTTCATTTCTGGTTGGTTTCTAGCCACCAGGCCAAAATTAGCCAGGCGGTCAAGATATTTACGAAGTGTAACTTTAGATTTAATACCAGTGCGCTTTAATAAATAATTATTTGTAATATTGATGCCAGTTTTACAATTCTTAAATCTACATATTAAAATATATAAAAGCTTTTCATGGCTGTTTAAATTTAAGTTATCTAAAAGGTCAATGCCCACTTTTTCAAATGTCCAACTCATAACCTGGCCTCATCTTTCTGGTCTGGCAAAGTTGGTTTAAATTTAGTAGACTGGTTGCCCCAAATTTCCCAACCTGGAGTTTGTGTTCTACTGAACATTTCTAATCTAGGTAAATCACCACACAATTTTACAATCATGTCCCTAATACAATCAGGCTTTCTACTATGTTCCCTAATAGGCTCATATATTACCTGGTGTATGCCTTTATCTAATCTTTTGGGTTTTCCCTTAGTTCCTAACAAACATATCTCAGCATTAGACCTAGTCCAGCCACCCATCCCCCAAAATTTATCGAATGAATCTACTGGAAAAAATGCGGCCTGTTTAGGGTCAGTTCTTTTGTTAGTTTTAACCCATACAAAAGCACAAGTTTTCATATCAAAGCCCCAAGCTTTAACAACATCTAAGCCCTCCTGTAATAATGGGAAAGTTGCCCACATAAATAATACAGCATTATCAGCTGTAATATCTTTAACTGGCAGTCCGCAAATATCCTCTATTGGCATAACTGGATAATGTTGCACCTTAGCCCTTTGCGGTAACTTACCATTGTAAGACCAGGCTGGATCTGCATAAATTATATTAAATTTTTTATCTGTTGGTAGTGTCATTGCTTCTCTCTTTGTAGTAACTCTTGCCCTACCTTATCGATTGATTTGCCCAAATATTTTAAAGCCCAGCAATCGCAACAATAATCTTTGCCTTTTTCAACTACATCTGCTTTCTTTTTACACTTATGGCACTCCCTTTTATCGCCATAAATATTTATTGCATCTGCATCACTCAAATTATTGTCCTTTAGTTTGTATGTTGTTTGTTAATTCCATGTTCCATTTTTCAGTAATTCTATTGGGCTTAATAAATTTAAAGGTACACTGTGTACTTTCGGTCTAGCAGTAAGGCCAAAATCAGTTAGGTATTTTTCAGTGCCTAATACATATGTGCTATTTACAAAACCTTTAATGTCAAAAAATGGTGCTTTGTCTATTACTAAAATGTAAATTTCACCAGGCCTACTTCTTTTAGGTCTAATAATTAAACTATTATTTTTTTTAGGTAGCTGTGACCTAACTTGTAAATGTAAGTCATGGAATATTACATCAGGGCTATTGCCATGATTAACATGAAAATTAAACTCAGTTTTTAAAAAACGACACACCGCTAATTCTGCCATTGCGCCACTAATTGATTTAGCTATTTGGTCATTAACTGTACCAGTGTAATTATGTCCCCAGCTTTGCTTTAACCTTAGGCTTTCAAAGACTCTTAATAGGCCTGTTTGACTTGCGGCCATCATGTCATAGTTGTTTAATTCTATTTGCATAACTTCCTTTTAAAAAATAACCGCCAACACCATGACCTTAGTATTGATACACCAGTAAATATTAATGCTATTTGAAAGCTTTCTAAAATGTTGGGGTGTAAATTAAAAAATGGAAATATATATAGCTGTATTAATACTGCTAGTATTAGGCCACTTGTTACATCTATAAAACTTTCTATTAAACTTCTCATCTAACCCAGTTACCTTTCTTGTCTTTGCAATAATGTAAAAAAACTGGCTTATCTTTATAAGTGTAATAACCCCAAACCTCACCATTGCCCTCTTTGTAATTAGGGTTTTCTTTCCACACTGTTTTATTTTTAAAGGCCTGTTCACAAGTTATATTTTTTACACCTTGTGTTATAGGAATTTTTATTAAGTGCATTGCTGGATTTACATCAGCTGTGGCTACACCAAGTATTAAAAAAAATAGACTCATGGTTTAGCGCACCATTTAATTACATTAACTAATTTAGGATTTTGTATTAAAATTTTAGAAAATTCTGAGCCAACAAACTTTGCCACACCCTCTTCACCTAAGTTTCTAAATTTAATGCCTGACTTATCTGCTACAAAATGAAATATTTCATGTATTAAAGTATCTAAATAATCTCTTTTGTTTAAATCTTTTTGTATAACAATTGTATTATTGTTCGGTGTGTAAAAACCATATAGGCCATGTTGTGTTGCAGTCTTCCTACTCATTGTAGTAACAGTGGCTTTAAAATTTTTATATTTTATTTTTTCTAATTTCATCCGATTCAACTCAATTAATACTGAGTATTACATTATGTAGCACTGAGCAATAACTATATAAATGTGTGTGAATAAAATGGCTTAAAATAAGGATTTAATAACCATAACAATTGACTTGCTTTATATATTAAGTCAATCTAAGAATAACACATGGATAATAAAGCCAATATGTTTAGGAAAGATGGCCTAAATTTTTTAAAAAATAAATACAACAAAACAACTGACGATTTTATAAAAGATACTTACCCTAAAAAAGACCAGGCAAATATGAGGGTCAAAATTTCTAGGTTAATCAATAAACCAGTTGATTCACCACATTATTTTGACATATTACAATTAGCACAACAGCTATCAGATTATTTTAATCAATTTTTACAAAATGGGGACTATCATTTAGCGCACAATTTTTTCTTAGGTAAAACCAATTATGTCAATATTGTGGGTGCAAGTTATGGTAATGCACAAATTGGTTTATATAAAAAAAACGAAATTAAAAAAATTGCAGTGCCTACCAGGTATGCTGGATATCAAGCAATTACTACTAAAAATGCTATTTCTAGCGGTATGATTAGGTTATTTAAACCTAGAAAAACTATATATCCTGGTGCTGATAATAGATTTGGTCTGGCACAAGATAAAAAATCTAAAATAATTTGGATTGGTTACATAGAGCCTAGAAGTAATGGTCGTTATGATATTTTAGATAAATCTGTTTCAACTGGTAAAACAATCCAACCATTAGTAGAAGATATAAATTTATTGTGGAGCTCTAGAGTTGAGGCCTCAAACTTTCCTAACTATTGGGATTATTAACATTTAACATTGAGTGCTAATTAGGTTGCACTGAACTATACATAGTGTATAAGTTCAGTTATGGACAACCGAATCAATATAGTTGGCGATTGTTACAAAAAATTTGGTCTTACACACACAAGTAAAAGCCAAAACACCATACCTGACGATATTAGATTCAGAAACTACATTTTAATTTCAAAAAAAGAAAAAGCTAACCTACCTACTAACTGCTCATTTACTGGCGGTACAATAAGCCATGAAATAATCCAGGCTATGAAATGCCAGGACAAAACTTTTGCTGAGGCATTTGCTATTATTAAAAATAAGATAGACCAATATGAGCCAGTAGATACAAAAGATGAAATAAAGTTTGGTCATATTATAGAAAATTTAGAGCCACTGGTTGATAACCATATAAAAAATATAGATGAAGTGGGTAAGCAAAAATGGGATGCTGAACTTGAATATACATATTGGGCAAAAGGTATAGCTACATATTTTTTAGCTTATGTTGACCTGGTAGGTAAGACACATTTTGGCGATATTAAAAATGTATTTGGAACACTAACCAAAACAAAAGCTGGGTTTAGTTATTCAAAAAGAAAATGTCCAAAAGTTCCATTTCATAGTGACTGCCTACAAATTGCGCTGTACTCAAAACTAATACCAAAACATAAACCATTTTTAACTTATGCTAGTGATAGCGATAGAATTGTTTTTACTGAGGAAAATTGTGTTGAGTTAAGAAAAGAAAATTTAGAATATTATTATGATGAACTTATTACTTACCAAAAATGCTGGGAAAAAAAGCTAGAGTTAGCTGATGGCGATATGAAAGTTTTAGCTATGCTTTGCCGACCTGACTTTAGCGAAATTAGAAAAAATGGTTTTTGGTGGAAAGGTATTGATTCAAATATCATAGAAAGGTTTAGGGCTTGTTATGAGTAATTTTAAAGAACTTATTGACCATTATAAAACTTTATCAAATGACGACTTAATTGAAAAATTAGTTTTAAAAAATGCCAAGCTGTTAGCGCAAGATAAAGAAATTGAAAGACTTGGCAGTGAGATAACAAGATTAGAAGAGGTAGATAAAGGCCATCAAAAATTAAATGGCGAACTAAGTTTAGAATTAAATAACATTAAAAAATCACAACAACCTGAGGGAGTAACAAATGAAAACTAATATTTACCAAAAACTTCATAAAGCATCTAGTGAGGCTGGTGGTGTAGTTAAAGGTCAAAAAGTACCTGGAATGCACTTCAATCCTTTACAGCATGATGAAGTTCAAAAGGTAGCAATGAAAGCTTTGCTTAACAATGAGCTTTATCCAATATGTACTTATGTAAATGACTTAAAAGAAAACTATGTAATGGTTTATTGTAATATGAAAATTTTTGATATTACAGATCCCACAAGCTTTGTAGAAATAAATGGTTGCTCAGCAATGGGTAAGTTAGACAAATTCGGTACAGGCAATGGTATGAGTTATGCTAAAAAATATGCTTTCCTAAATGCTTTAAATTTAAAAACTGGTTTAGATAATGATGATGGCAAAGATGCTATACCATTTGAGGCAGTAATGGAAATTGCTAAAGAATCTGTTCAACCAAAAGCGGTTAAGCAAGATGTAAAAACTTTAGCTGATAGTTGGATTGGCCAATTAAAAACAGCGGCCAGTGTTTCAAAATCACAAAACAATTTTGAAAGAAACCTTGAGCCAATTAGGGCTGAGTATAAAACAGAGTTACAAGCAATTCAATTAGACCCAGTAGAATCTATGAGAGTTGAAACTATATACAACAAACTAAAATCACAAATACAAACTAATCAAATAAAAAGGACAAACAATGGCAGATAATAATTACGATAATTCTGGGGCTATGTGGAAAAGACAACCAAGAGAAACAGATAAGCCTGGTGGTAAGTATCCTCACTATCAAGGCAACATACAAATTGGTGGTGTTAAAAAAAATTTAGCGGCCTGGCTAAATACAGAAAAAACTAAAGATACCCAGCCAGATATATCTTTAAAAATTAGCGATATAGTTGCTAAGGAAGATGCACCCTTTTAATGGCTGAACAAATTAATCCTGACCACTATAAAAAAAGTATTCAGACTTATGATGCAATAGTAAGCCAACTATCTCCTTTAGAGGTGGTTGGTTTCCTAAGGTCACAAATTTTGAAATACACAATGAGGTTTGGCGCAAAACATGAAAGCACAGTTGAGGCTTGTTTAATGGATGTAAGGAAAGCTGGTTGGTATCTAAATAAATTAGAGCTTAACTTGCAAGGCCTGGACAGCCCAAAACAAAAAGCACCTGATTATGTTTCAAAACCAAACATAACAAATTTATTCAAGGATAAGACATGAAGTTAAAAAACAATGGGCATATATATTTAAGCAAAATTAAGTACGATGTTTTAAAATACATTAGCACTTTTATTAAGCAACATAGATACAGCCCAACTTACAAAGAGATTGCTATTAAATTTAAGTTCAGTAGGGCTAGAGCTGGTGCAATAGTTGCTGAACTATTTAAGTTAAATTTAATTTCTAAAGGTGGGTCAGCACATAGAAAAATTAGATTAACTGACTCACAAACAGATTCAATACCTACACTACTTTATAACAAAGAATACTCAGCTATGGATTTAAGAAGATGAGCAGAGTTATTAAAGAAAGTTTTTATGAAGTTAGTATTAAAGTTGATGAAGAATTTGATAGTGCTGAGATTGCGGCAAAATCAAATAGCCCCAGTGATAATGCTGAGGTTAAAGTTTTAGATTTAAAAATAGATAAATCTAGAATTAAATTAATAAGCAACAAGGAGACCTAAAGTAATGGCTTTAAGTAAAAGTAATAGTCTTACAAGACGATATGCTAAGCTTGATAAATACCATGCTGAAATTATGAAACCTAGTAAGGGTAAAAAGAATAGACAGTGTGTGCATTCATCGGTGGCTTTCAAAAAGTATGTAAAGACTTTTAGGCAAATATGCTTGGTAGAAAATGCAGATGCCAAGTTTATGTATTCGCCATAAAACTTATTTAACTTAAAAGTTGTAAAAAACTCTAGGCTACTTGTCTGCCAAAACAAAAGGAGAGAAATGAAAACAAGATTTTACAAACCAAGAACTACAACCCCTGAAGAAAAAGCTATCAATATTGCTGTTGGAAAAAATTTAAAAAATGCCAGGATTAATAGAGTGGTCTGCCAATATAATATAGACCCCAATGGTAATAAGAATGCTTATTACATTAAAAAATTTTGCACACAGACCGAAATGGCCAATGCTTTAAAAATAGCATTTCAACAAATAGGCAAATATGAAAAAGGTCAAAATGGTTTAAGCGCATTTAGGCTTATGCAAGTAAGTAAGTTTTTAAATGTGCCTGTTGAACAACTTCTAGAATTTGAGGGTCAAGCTGTATCACCCTCAGATAATCCTAAATTACCTCTTTTAGTTACTGGGATTAATTAAAGTATATGGCAGTGAATAAACCTTATAGGTGCTTTGTAACCACCTATATTGTATGTTGTATGTGATAAAATGGGGGCGGCTTTTGTTGCCCCCTTTTCTTTTATGTGGTTTGTAATTTGGAAACCTAAAGATAAATTTACTACTTTTAGTAATAATATATTTTCTCTAGAAAAAGATGCTAGGGAGTTTGCTGGTAAAAGTATTAAGAAAAAAATTGAGTGGGATGTAGTTCCCTATAATAAAGAGAACTACGATAAGTATTGGTATAAATAATTATTTCCAGTTAAACTGTTGGTTTTGAAACTCACTGCTATCAACATTGTTTTGATTATCGCCATAAGGCTTAATATAAGTTCGCTGAACAAAGTTAATATCTGAGTCCCCTAGTGCATGGGCTAGGTCTATTGCATTTTTGTATTTACCTTTATAAGCCCAGTAAGTTGCCATGTAGTGCCTGAATATGTACGACTTTCTTTTTATAGGCACAGCTACCCCAGACTTAGCTAAAGCCTTGTCTACACCCCTTATAATCTGTTCTACGCATATATATTTGGCCTTGCTATTTAAAAACAATTGTTCCTGGTGGCCTGGCAATTGGTTAATATGGTCAAGCAATTTATCTTTTAGCTTAGCACTAATAACCATTTTTCTTACACCATTAATTGTTTTAGTACCGCCCAGCTTTTTATGTTTCTTAACAGCTTTAGTAAAATGCAATCTAGGTATATTGGTATTAAGTAATAAGCTATCTTTTGCCAATGCCCTAGCCTCACTTGGCCTACAAGCAGTTTCTAACATAATCATACAAAGCAATTTAACTTCAGGCCTGGTTATACTCTCAACTATTTTTTCCATTAAATCTATTGGGTATTTTTCAAAGTCTAACAAGTCCTGGCTAAGCTTAGCTTTAAATACATTCTTTAAATAGTTTTTTTCCTTACATACATTTCTAGTTATTTGGTCTTCATCAAACTGGTGCTGTATAATAAGGCTAAGGGTATTAAATATTTTAAACAAAGTATCAGATTTAATTTGTTTATTCTCTACCTTTAATTTCATGTGATTAACAAACTCTCTAACCTTAGCTTGTGTAATTAACCTTATATCTATATTGCCAAAAAAATTGTATAGGTGGTTTCTATACCAGCACTGATACTCTTCAATTGTGCTTTCACTTATTCGGCCTTCCGATTTTTTATAGTTTAAATGTTTAAGCCATAAGGTGTTAGCCTGGTTAAAAAACACCTGGCTAGACTCAGTTTTTTCAAAGCCAATCTCTTTAATTTTTTCTGCAACTTTTTTTTCAAGGTCAGCTTTAACTGGGTTAGTTAAATATTTAGGTTTGCCATCAAGGCCAAAATACTTAAATCTAAAAACCTTTTTACCCCTAACCATTCTAGGTCTAATATTAAAAGCAGTCATTATTTAGACCTCACTTTCCCTATTATTTGACTAAGAGTAATTGTTTTGTATTTCTTTTTATCTTCAGGAAGTATTTCACATAGCAACTGAGCTCCCCAACTACTATCAATATTTTTACCACCTGACCCACTTTTAAAGCCTAACTCTTTTAAACACTGCGCAGTATGGTCATAACTCCAGGTGCTTAAAATTATATGGTCAATATAGGGCGCAACTTTTTTAGGTTGCTTAACTTCTTTCCAGCCACCAGTTAAAAATGACTTAGGTAAATTAACTAATATATATTCGTTCATTATTTTCTCTCCTTTTTTAAATTATGTTTTTCAATATATTTCAAAACACTATCTAAACTTTTAAATACTTTTGATGTTAAATAGTTTGAATCTGATTTTTTATAAACATTAAAAGTTCTAGGCTCATCACACCAATCTTTAATAATATAAGACTTAGTGTAATGAGTAATTGTATTTGTATGTTTAACAGTTTTAATAATTGCAACTGACATTAACCTAACTCCATTTCTAACTCTAAGTCTGAGTCCGATTTATGTAAGCTTTTTATATCGCACTGGTTTTTAACATTTGACCATTTTGTAAATAGCGCACTACCATTTTTTAAATGCACAGATACATTGTCAATTGAACTATCAATATTAACAAAATCAATAGTGCTAATATTAATTGGCTTAACATTCTGGAAAAACTCCACAACACTAAGTCTGCTTGTAGTTTTTGTCATTATGCTCTCTCCTTTTTAAAATTTTGAACACCACACTCAACATTGTTTAAAATTTTAAATGCTGTTTTAATATGCTTTCCTGTTTCAGTTCTAGCTTGTCTTTTATAAATAAAACTATCTAAACCAAAACAATTAGTTTCACCAAAATAAAGTATTTCAACATCTGACCAATAGTGGCCTCTACTTTTTGCATATTGTGTTTTATCACTTGCATTAGGAATATATTTTATAAAATCCATTCCTGAATATGAAACACCATCGTTTTTAATTTTCATTCTTTTATCAACTACACTTTCTGCCTCAGCATATTTTCTAAAAAGAACTACTTTTTGTTTTTCTATTATATTGTATATGTCGTTTTTGTTCATTTTCTCTTCTCCTATGTTAGTTATCATTTACTTATACATGAATTATAGCTCAGTTTAACTGAATTACCAAGAGTCAATTGCCCTTTATTATCAAGCAATTTACAGCAGTATTTATAAAATATTAAAAAGCCTGGTACTTTCTTGATATCATTGGTGTAGGATTCGTTAGCTTTACCTGGAAATTTAGAGACGAAAAAAAGGCCGAAAAGAATCTTGCGATTCAATTCGGCTATATATATAAGTTTTTTTAACTTGCCCTTGTAGCTCAGCTGGTAGAGCAATTGATTTGTAATCAGTAGGTTGTAAGTTCGAATCTTACTAGGGGCACACCAATTTACTTTTGATATCTTTATAATATTTTTTTGTATTACAATAAAACGATTCATTGTGAGTAAAACGATAACACAAAGTGAATCTAGATATCAAGAAATTAATTATTGTCTATTCCACCAATTTTTAAATTTAAAGCATTTATTAATTTAAGCTCATCATCTTCAAAAAATTTTCCAACTTTTTTACCACTATCAAGTGTAATAGTTTTCACTTTATAAGTGTCACCTTTTCTATATTTTTTAAAATTTTTTCTATACCATTCGCTGTCTGCCATGATTGCCTTTCTATAATTATATTATTGTTTATTCAAGATTTTTTTTCCCACCCTGACCCATTATCCAAAATGGATAATTCAGCTTATATTAATAAGCTATACCAATTTTAAAATTACTTGTTACTTACTAATTTCATAAAGTATTGATACTCTTCATCGCCAATATTACCTGATACAATATTGCTTAATTCTTTAGCAGTTGTTTCTGTTTGGCTACTTAAACTTTTTAGTCTTTTTTTCTTTTCCTCATCTATATCAGATGTAGTTGTAAGTTTTTTAAATTTACTAAAAAATTTATTTTTTTTTACTGACATATTTACCTTTTCTTTTTAGTTACTTTTTTTGCTGTCTTTGCGGCTCTTTTAAAATTAGCCGCTGTTGGAGCTCCTTTAGTTCCAACCTTTCTCATTCGTTCACCACTACCAGCCTTGATTCTTTTTCGCTTAGCATGAATATTTGCATAGAGCCCTTTTGCTTTTGCCATAATTATTTATCCTTTTTAATTAGTTGTTTGTAATAATGTTGTCTATCGCAAGTAAAGTGTGCATGAGTTTTATCTAAAAATGATAAAAAGCTCATATCGTTTGTAACCATTTTATTGCAATACTTACATTGGCCTACCTCAACTATTGTAGTTGGTTTTGCCCATAATTTTTTTTTAACAGCCATTTATTTCCAAGCTTTACGACTCCAGTAATTAGCAGATAAAGTTTTCTGTCCTTTAATTTTTATACCGCCTGATCTAACTAAATAACTTTTTCTAGCTTTCGGATTATTTTTTCTTATCTTCATGTTAGGGTCGCCAAAAGTAACTTTATTAACTTTGCCTGTTGAATTGTTACGAACATACACACCACTTTTTTTTGATTTACCTGGTGGTAATCTAAATGGTTTATTAAGTGTTACTTTTCTGCCTTGATACTCTGCCATTAAACTCCTGTCTTCGGTTTAGGCACTGGCACTATTACCTGGCCACAACCAAACTTTATATACAAACCATTTTTATTAACTTCGTCTGCACCTAATTCTATTGTAGTGTTGTAAGCTTTTTCATATCCATCAACCATACAGCTAAAACTATCTGCATAAGCTTCAGGGTAAGTTATTGGTTGTAGGCAACTTTGATTTACCGAACTACATAAGACCATAGTTAATAATATCTTCACTTTTTACCTACACCTCTATTCTGAAATATTTGTGTTCCTTTAATTCCATAAATAGAAGCTACGACCAAAATCCAGAGATTGACAAACCATTGCGGAAAATTATTGAAATGCTCAAAGAACAAATTAATTTTATCCATTGAATGCTCATCACCAAACCAAACACCATAAGCCAGTACCAGGATTGGCAAAGTGAGAATTGCAAGAACTACTTCATCCTTGTAGTCGTTTTGCCTGGCTTCTAAAAGTTTGCCGCTGTACTCCAGTTGGCCTTGCGCCATCTTAGACGCATGGTTAGCCTGAGCATCAGCCATAAGCATTTTAGTTTCTTGTTTCTTTTTATAAATATGAGTACCAGCATTTAGAGCTAGTTTAATTGCACTTAACCACATTATCCAGCAACCTTTCCATCTTTCCATTTCATATCTGGGAGTCCATTTTCATATTTTTTCCCATTATAAGTTAAGACTTGTTTTCTATTTGATCCTTGTTCATTAAAACTAATGTGTACCCAGCCACCACTAGGGTCATCAGGGTTATAAAATTCTAATATCAGCTGGTCAAAATCCACATTATTTTGTAACCAGTAAGCTATCTGTATATTAGGTATGGTAGCAATTTCTACATCTGCCGCCATGCCCTTGCAGTGCTGTGAGGTACTTTTTGATCCAATAGCCTCTGAAAGTGCTGGGCTACGATATCCGCTAGTAATCGTTATTGGTAAATCATACTTAGCCCTTAGCGGCTCAAGTATTTCGTAACATAAATTTTCTAAGTTTTTAATTTCACCAGATCCAGGCTCATTACTTATGCCCTTTCTAGTAGCTGTCATAGACTTAGTGAACTCTTCTAATTTAAAGTGCTTTGATAGTTGCATAATTATTTCTCACATTTACAGTTATCGCAAATACATAAATCTTGGTCATCATGATGTAAATGAAGTGTATCTTTACAATGACACTTGCAATGACAGTATTTGCATTTTCTAGTTTTTCTTTTTTTTTTGTTTTTTTCGCCTACATCAAAAGTTGTAACTTCATTAACTTTTTGAATCATGTCATCTAAAAAACTAAAAAATTTATATAAAAATTTATCTATCATTCTATTATAAGTTTTTTAATTGATTGTGAGCCATCTATATTAGTTTCAAGCTCAGCTTTAGTTTTAATACATCTATACTCAACACTGTTAGAAACACTTCTATTAGCAACCCTCTTACCTTTGAGACATGAGCTTAAATCTGGTTGCAATCTTGCCTCTTTAATTTCATTATTAACTAGCATTAGTAAAGCTATGACCATCTGTTCCATTAGTGATCTCCATTAAGTTTGCCAATGTTTGCTCTAACACTATCTTTTAATTTTTCTATATCGTTTAATGCTTTATCCAAATCTTTATGAATTGAATTTATCATTACTTTGTTGTGCATCATGTCATCAACTCTAATTGTCAACTTTTCAACTTGTAAAGATAGATGCTCAAGTAACATAAATTGCTCTTGATCAACTGGTAATTGTTTTGATGCCTCTAATAAATCTTGTTCCATTAATGCTTTAGACATTTCAAGGTGTACTATTCTTGAATTAATTTCAGCATAAGTCCAAACTCCGATAGCAATACCAGCCACTATCATTATTAATGTTTTTAAATCTGTTTTAAATGATGTTTGTTCTGTAATCATAATGTGAGTAATTAATTTTTGTATGAGCTGGTTTTACGCAAAAAGCTAATAGACACATCAGTATAATTAGAACTCCTGTAAAATAGTAATTCATAGTAAAACTCCATATTAATTTCCATGATCTACCATCAGTAGTTCAACACCCATTTCTTTTTGTAATTTTGTTCTTGATCTACCAATCCTTTGTATTGTGCCATCTTTATTTCTTTTAGTGCGATAGGTGTTTGTTTTTACATCTATAAGCCTAATTGTTTGGCCATCCTGGCTAACTGCCACTAAATCAAATGGACATTGTGGATCACAACTTTTACTAATGTGCCAACCAGCTTTAGTTAAATTAACTATTTCCTGGTATTCTCCAATTGTGCCTTTGATATGTGTATTTAACTTATTAAATTTTTTACTAGGTCTAGCAAACTGCTTAGACTGAGAAATCCTACTGCCCATAATAATTTATAAATGTTATTAATTTTCATGTCTAAGTGATGTAGGTGATTATCTCTAATAGTATCAATCTTTTGGTGAATTAATTTTGTTTCACCTTGTAACTTAATAATATCTTGAGAATTTTTTTGTGATTGAGTTGCCATTAATTCATAACCTCTTCATCTGCTGTATCAAGTTTAAGTATATTAACTATAAACATTCTAGCATTGTCAGGGTCTTTCCAACCTTTAGATAATTTAATTAATTCATCAACACCATTAGGGCTAACTAAAGCTTTTGCTAATTTTTCAGATGATTTAGATTTAGCATTGCTGAAAAAGAAGTTAGAAATCATTTCACTAAAAGGTATTCCACCTTTTTGACCAAGTGCTGTTGTAACCATGTTACTACCCATTTCAGTAGAGCCAGAAAATTTATCAAAAGTATTAGATCCCATAGCTGTCTTATTGCCAGTACCTTTTAAAATTGTAGCAAATGAGTCTATTGATTTTTGTATATCTATTCTTTGTATTGTGCTGTCATTTTGTTTGGCAAGTTGAAATAAAGCTTCAGCAAAATTATTTCTTTTAACTTTATTACTCATTAATGCTTTGTATATAGCATCACCATCTTTAATACCTTTTTCCATACCTTTAGTATGTGCTTGTAAAAAAGCAGTTTCAAAATAACCAGATAAAATATCTCTCCAGGCATTTTGATTTTTAGTAACTTTAGCTTTTTCAGCCGCTAACATACCAGGTTTTATTTTTGCAGACTCATTAAATGCCTCAGCCATTTTTTTAATATCAACAGCTGTAACTTTATCAGAGTTAAAAAATTTATAAATTTTACCAGTTAATTCTTGATTATTGTAAATTTCATTTTTAGCAGATTTAATATCTTTAAAAAGTTTTAATTTATCTACACCCTCTTCTAAATAAGCTTTAGTAAATTCTTTATAAGCAGTTTGTGCTTTTACAAAGTTAGGGTTAGTTGACATTAATTTTTCTAACTCAGCAGAAACTTCTTTAAAAGCTTTAATTTGTTTCTCATCTTTAATGCTTTTATTAATATTTTTATTTAGGCCAAACCACATATCTCTAGTTTCTCTATAAATTCTATGTAGATTGACACCCTTACCATCTGATGATTTTAATAAAGTAATAGTTTCATTTAAAGAATTGTTTAAAGTTTTATCTTTAGATTTTTTAATTATTTCTTTAATTGATAAAACAACATTATCTACTTCTTGTGATCCAAATTGAAAGTTTTTTAATTCAGTGCCACCAGCTTTTTTCCATAAGAAAGCTCTGTTAGTTTCCAGGCCAATAGCAACATTTTTTAAATTTTTAAATTGCTCAGCCTCACTTAAAACTTTTTGGTTTTTAATTAAACCAGATTCTTTAGCCCATTTTCTAATATAATTTTTTAATTGCTCTGGTCTACCTTTCCAAAACTTATCAATTATTTGTGAGCCAATAGTAGTAGCCATAACATCTTGCTCTACTTTATTAATAACTGACCCCTCTAAAACATCAGAAACTTTTAAATCAATTCCATCTGCTTTTGCTTTTTTTTGTAATTTAGATGCATCATCTAATTCTTTTTTAGTAAAAGTATCAGTAATTCTTTTAGCAATACCTGAGGCATTACCCTTTTTAAGTAAAGCTAGGTCAGCCGCTATATTAACAGCTACACCAACACCAGTACCAGCAAGTTCATTATTAGTGATATCTTTAGCACCCTCAGCAACCATACCACTTGCAAAGCCTGTAACAGCCATTGGTACACCAAAACCAGTTGGGGCAAGGATTGCACTAGGTAAAGCAAACTCTAGGCCTGTTTTAATATATCTGCCAGTATTTGTTTTTGATTCATAATTAAAAGGATAACTGTTACTAAATTTCTCTTCTATTTTTGACCCAATTGCCATTGTGTCATTTATTTTTTTACTTTTCTTTTTTTCAAACTCTAATATTTTTTTAGCATTTTCTTCAAACTCAGCCATCTCTACATCACTTGCACCTAAAAGTTCTTTAGTTTCTCTAACTGCTAAGTAAGCTAATTTGCTTGATGTATTTTCTTTAACAAAATCTAAACCTTTTGAAATCATGCTAGGTATATCTAAAATAAATGTACCTACCTCTGCAATACCAGAGCCAGATGATAGAGCTATGTCTTTGCCATCAAAACCATCTACTGTTTCAGTTTTGTCTTTTGTAGCAAATTTTTCAAAAGATATAGTATCATTTGTTGTTGAAACATTATTTTGATTCCTCATGCTAGGCGGAATATCATTTACAAAATCAGCCTGGTTTTCTTCTTCTAGTTTTTTTAGTGCCGCCCCAAAATCATATACCATATTATTTTAATCCTAAATGTTGTAAAACTAAATCTTCATTTTCTTTACCAAATATTTGTCTTATTTTTAAACTAATTGCTTTATCTGAATAACCACCAGCTTTTAAATCTGTAACTAAGCTAATTGCCTCCTCCTTAGTAACTGTTAATTTATTTTTTTCTAAAAACTCTTTGTATTTACCAGTTGGATTATTATCACCATCTCTAGTTATTTCACCAATACCTAGTTCTTTATAAGCTTCATTTCGTTTTATAATTTGCTCATTTTTAATTTTTTGAAGTTTAATTTTAGCTCTAAATACACTTGGTGCATCATCTCTGTTAGGTACAGATTTTTGAATTAATTTAATTTCTTTTTCACCAGCGGCAACACCAGTAACATATTTTCTATAAGCATCGAAATATTGATTTACACTAGCCTCCCACTCAGCTCTTCTAGCCAAAAAATTATCTAATTGTTGTGTTGTTTCAAAGCCCATTTTTTGTGCTTCAGCCGCAACAAATGCTTTTGTTTTACCAACATAAGTAGCAAACTCACTTTCAAATAATACATCCATATTCTCTAAAAGATCCCTTGCCTCATAAGCTGTCATTAGTTTTTTTTCAATTTCACCTTTAGATTTTTTACTATCTAAATCAGATGATTTATCTTGACTAGGAACTTCAATAACATTTGCGCCCTCTTGGTTTCTAAATTCTGTTAATTTTGCCATACCATCTTTTGAGCCAATATTAAACATTTTAACTTCACCACTCTTTAAATCTTTAAAATTAACAAAATTTGGTTTGGTTGGTTTAGTATAAACTCTATTTTTTATATAAAGCTCAGGGTCATATAAAAACAAATCCATTTCACTTTCTGGTACTTGGTCTTTATATTTTTCTATAAATTTTTTCTTATCTTCTTCATCTTCAAATTTAGACATAGCTGATGCTGTTTGAACACCTTGCATAAGGCTAGGCATAACTACCTCTGGGGACTTACCAGCCAAACCTTGTGTTAGAATTGATAGGCCACCTAATACCTCTGGGCTGTATAATAATGATTTAACCATTTAGTAATCCTTCCTTTGATAAATAATCATAAAAAATATTGTCTTTATGTACTTTGCCATTTTGACTTGTAGCAATTTGTTTTTCTAATCTTGATTTTATGTCGTTGTAACTTTGTGAAAATGCACCATTT
>WLWH01000336.1_pt1 | contig 38859 bp, 50 predicted proteins | sample 6712741 | NCBI WGS metagenome assembly WLWH01 (sample SAMN12718694, study PRJNA515312) | sponge metagenome | isolation source: marine sponge | host: Mycale hentscheli | place: New Zealand: South Island, Marlborough, Capsize Point | collected 2003-05-01
AAAGAAGCTGTTTTGAATATGTCGCCATATCTGTCCCTTAGCTAAAGACCTGATTAGAAATAATGTTACCCGCTGTACCGTTCACAGACGTGGGTATATCACTAGTAAGAGCAACTGTCCCAGTCGCATTAGGCAAAGTAAGCGTCCTGTCAGCGGTAGGATCAGTTACCGTAACCGTAATTTCGTACCCATTACCAGTAGTAGCACCCGTCAAAAGTATCGGACTAGCACCCTGAAATGTGTTTGCTGCCTCAAACGTGTTTGTTGCATCAAACGTAACAGAACCAGTAAAAGTACCACCAGCAAGCGGCATCTTCGTCGCATCTGACGCAGCAGCAGCCCATTTAACACCTGTTGCTTCACCCGAAGCAGCAGTCAACACATAATCATTTGTGCCAACAGCCAACCGAGACACAGCGTCAGCGCTGGTCGCAACAATAAGATCGCCTTTTGCATCAACAATGTCTTTTTGTACAACACCAGGAGTGGTGTTTACAAAAGTTTCAATGTCCGTAAAGTTTTGATTCATGTCGGCAGCAACAATCGTTGTGCCTGCATTGAAATCGTTTAGAGGTCCAAGAGTTGCCATTTAACGCAGTCTCCTTGGCGTATAGGTAAACGCCAGCGCATTGATTTCCCAATGGAAATTATTAGTAGGTCCGCTGACTTTCATACTTACACTCCGTCCTGTCCCAAGTGTAGGCAAGTTTTTGACATCAGCGGTGAGATCACGACCAATAGCATCCCATTTAGCAAGATAAGCAGAATCAGCACCCGCATCATCCCACTTAGCTGTATCCCAACGAGAAGCAGACGTTTTACCTGTCACACTTACACTAAAACTAGAAGTTTGCGTAGATTTGTCGTAATCCTTAAAAATGTTTATAGGCAACGTAATTGTTTCTTCAGCAGAAACAACAGCCCTTGGACGACCCCAACGTTTCTTAACAATAGGATCTTTTCCTGTTACCCAACGAGTAACAAAATATGAATCAATATGTGTTTCTGTGCTTGACGTGTAACGGTCAGCGTCACGTTTTTGTTCATCTTCAACATCAACTACAGAACCTGTATTTGCTACACATCCAGCAAACACTGTAGGCGTACTATTCGGTGGCCTATAAGAAAACAGTGGACCAGCATCAATGTCGGTAGCTACCCATGCACCACCCTGACCCAACGACGGATCATAAATATAGGTGCGGCGAGCAGTGGCAGCATCAGCGCTGTAATCAAGAGAAACGTAAAGTTTGTTGTTACCCCACGCTATTTGTGGAGTAGAACCAAAAGTAATTTGCTGATTATCTATAGCTGGCTGCAATTTGCTAAACAGCCACGTAAAACTTTGACCGTCATAAACGTATATGCCTTCTTGTGCGTGCCAAAAAAATGTTCCAACTGGAGTATTTACAGGCGACGACAGTTCTACTGCCCCAACGTCGTTACTTAACGTAACGACTTGAAACGAATCAGAATCAAAACCGAAGATCGCATACACGCTGTTTGTTTTGAAAACTATTAAACGATCACCAGCAGCAACCAGACCAGTTATCTGGTCGCCGTGTTCACCAACATCTATGTCTACGTAATCTTCCGCTGACCATGTTTCTGGGGTGTTTGTGTTTGACCATCTAACTCTGGAACGGTAACCCGTTCCTGATTCGTAAGTGTTCGCCACCCATGCAAAGTTGTTCCAGAAAGCAATGTATTGGGCTTGCGGCATGTTGCCGCTTGCCCCAAAAGCGGTTCCGAGATCCGCAGCCGTTGACCCATCCCACTTGAAAGACGGCTTGTCATAACTAACGCCATAAGAAACATTGTTCATTGTCATCCCGTAAACACGGGAGCCATCTGTCCTTGCTGTTATTCCAGTAAGATCCGTAAAATTGCCCGCCGCCGAATGAGCCACTTTGGTTCCGTAATTAACCATTAACTGGTTAGTTCCAGAATCAGTATGAAACCCCCACATGCCTTTAACATCGGCACTTAGGGCTGTGGTGTTTCGGCGGTCAACACCGTCACGCATTCTTATACCACCACGAGGGTCAACAGTTACGTTGAGCATGTCGGGTGATTCGTTGTCTGAAAGGTTGAACTGATCGCTTCGTAGGTTCAAACCACCTGAAAACGATTCCAGTACTTCAAGAGAAAATCCTTGACGAGCCATCAGGGATTACCAGACCACTCCGCCAGTATTGGCGTACCTTAACCTTCCCATACCCGCAGCGTAAAGAGTTGAACTTCGGCTATTCGCAATCATAGGTTGCGGAGCAGGAGTATCAGCGTAGCGACGGGCAAGGTTATCAAGTTGTGAAGTAAACAACGCCATGTATTGGTTACCCATTGTTGGATCTTCCTGCTGGAAATACGCAGCCGAAATAGCGTACGTAGCCAAAACCGCATGAAACGGATCAGGTAAATCAGGAGAAGAACCACTAGAACTACCCAACCCAAACGCAGTTGGGTTACGTATAGCTCTCACATAAATAGTTTCTGCACTATCAGGAACAGGGTAAAGACGCAGAGTGTCGTTCCAGAAACTCCACTCCCACGGTGAACCTGAAGGCAAAGAGTTTAAGGGGTAATCAAAATCTGCGCTGTCTGAACCAATGTATTGCAACACATGGTCATTGTTGCGAACCGCAAGAACGTCACGTATGCCCTGAGTTACAGCGTCAGGAGCACCAGCGAGAGTTGCGATTGTGTAATCCTTGGTCCCATTAACAGTATTAAACGTTGTTCGTACTTCAAAGAACGGCCAACGTTTTTCACTGTAAACAATCAGATCAAATCCTTGACCAATCATCGTATCTAACGTGGTGTCATCAATATCGGTTGAATCAATATCAACAACGCTACGTACTTGAGTACGAATCTGAGCAAGAGTTAAAGCCATCAGGTAGCCGCCGATTGTCTAGTGTGACCAATGCAGAGATCCGACCCGCCGACTGGGCGTGCTTTGCACGCTGTACCCGCACGGGTCGTTGCGGAGCAAGCTGCAACGGAAGCAACTTCGGTTTCTTCAACAAACTCAGTGACACCTGGCATGGGTCGTGCCCCTGCCGTCTGTCCAGGTGCGTAATGACCTGGACGAGTGCCAGTTGAACCTGCGGGTCTTGCGTCCCGACTGTAAACCAAAGCTACTTCACGTTGCATACTTACTCCACTGTTCTGAGGTGGGGGGAAATCAATTTCCCCCCACCTCTAATTTATCAATCGGTAAGGCCGTACAACATGCCTTGTCGTGCTCGGTTGGAGCAAGTCAGTTCGCCGTAGCACAAGATTTGCGCATAGCGAGCGTCCTGGTTCGTAGGCCGCACGAATGGTGTGGGCTGGAACCAAGTCTCTGAATGAGCCACAAGCCTGAGGTACTTAGTGTTTAGGAAGAACATCTTCCCAGCCACGTCGGAACCTGCGTCGTAGGTGCACGGTGCTCCCTTGAAAAGGAGATTCTGGAATCCTGCATCTGCGACTTCAGCACTTGTGTACCGAAGGTTTGGCTGAAGCAAAGACTCATACTTTTCGTATTCGTCTTGGTCAGTGATGACAATTGTCGGCTGGTCGTTACCAACTGAAACCGAGTTGTACATCGTTGACATAGCTGCCAAGGTAAGGGCACCGCCTTGGTTGGTCAGTGTTGACCTCCACCAAGAGTTGTCGGAGTCAGTAGCGTCAATACCTGCAAGTGAACTTCCAGGGCCGTCGTTACCAGTTCCAACAAGAGCGTTAAGACCAAGGAAGTCTTTCGCGCTGTTGCCTGCACCATTGCTCCAGAACATGGTGTTCATGTTTTGGATAATGGTTTCCTCGGTCTGCATAATCTTGCCTTCAAGAAGGTCAATGATTGCTGCTTCGCCGTTGTTTTTTGCTTCCTCAATACCAGAAATCGTTACAGTAGCTGCATACTGTTTCCAGTCGTACTCAGCGGCGGTAATGCCTGCCTGAGCAGTCGTGTCAATCGTGTCAGCGCCTGCATATGAGCCAGCGGTTGAGTTTGTACCGTAAATGATGGGGACAACGATTTTGGCACCACCGTTAATGCGCCGAATGGTCTGACCATTGGTAAGCGCATAAAACAGAGGACGAGCCGTAAATACGTTATCAGCCAACTTAGGTACGTAGTTTTTGAGCGTTGTGCTCAGAATTGCATCAAAATCACTGTTTCCAGCGGCCATTTGATACTCCTAACGTGTTGTTATTGGACTAATTCTTGTCTCGCAAGTTCAAATGCGTCTTGAATAGAATTAACCGCTGATACAGCACGATCAACATTTGACGGAGTAGAACCAGGGGTTGAATCAACCACTGCTGCATTCCGCTTATCTTCCAAAATTTGCGCTTCTTGTTCTTCTGCTTGTGTATTCGTCAACATATTTTCATAGTTGAGATGTGCGTAAGCAGCATCAAGATTGCCAATATTGTGTTTTAAAGCGTGGGCATAAAGTTCTTGCTCTGAAATATCTGTTTCGTACTTACCGCGAATAACATCCATTTCTTGACGTAAATTGTCTTGTCTTTGCACTCGATTTTGTTCTTCAATGGCAGATTCAATACGACGCAAGCGAACTTCATCAGGGTCCAAATCAGCCAAATCTTCTTCTGGCATTTGGTGATTTTGGTTGCCCATACCAACTCCAATTCCAAACGCATCTCCTAAAGCAGAGATAGCGCTTTGTGGATCGGTTTCTAATGCTTGCACAATTGTTTCAGCTTGAGCCAATCTCTCGCGTTCTCGGGCCAACTCTTGCGTTTTACGTGTGTAATCAGCTTGACGTTGGTAACCATTTTGGAGTTCATCCAAACTTACAAGTTGTTCCACTCCATCAACTTTGACAGAGTAGGTCTCTCCATTTGAACTATCTCCTGAAACTCCTGGATTACTGTTACTCAGTTCCGTCGTTTCCATACTGGAATCCTTTCGGTTATTCCTTAACTATTAAGGACTTACTGTCCCACTATAGATTAGGCAACTCCACACCCATTTGATTTTGAAGTTGCGAAAGCAATTCGGGGGGTACCCCGCCTGTTGCTTCAAAAACTTGATTAGGCACAGGACCAGGCCCCATACCCCCACTCATCGGTGGAGGTTGCATACCAGGATCACCCTCAGGTGGTGCCCCACCCTCAGGTGGCGGCCCACCCTCAGGCGCAGGAGCTTGCTGCATTATAAATTTGTCAGGGTTTTTAACCCCAAAACCAAATTGCAAAACATAACGAGCAAGCTCATTCGGATCAATAACACTGCCAACAAGAGGAGCAACAGCATTCATTAACGAAATTGCCTGTTGCCTTCTAGCTGTTTCGTTTAAAGGTTGCGTTGAGCCACCTTCAACCGAAAAATCATATTCTCCAAGAATATCGTCACGGGTATAGGCAACATAATATTGTTCAGCATCACGGCCTTGGATGCGCACCATTTGAGGAGCAGTCATATATTGCTGCATTAGCTGCAATATGCGACGGGCGACATCACCAATAACTATTTCTACTGTTGCGAGCTTGTCCGCTGAACGTGCGTTACCTGCGTCAGCGATAATGCTCGCTTCTGTAGCAGTACGTCGTACTTCAGGCATTTGCCCACGAGAATATTCTGAAACACCGCTAACTGTATTTATATCTTGCTCAATGATTCCCGACTGCTGATAAATTTCAGGAGCTAAAGGAACCTGCGGTAACGGAGTAACAACAGAATTTAAATCTCTGTTTTCGTCAATTACAGGAACAAAACGACCATCGTCGTCTGATTCCAAAGCTTCTCTGCCTTCAGGACCAAAAGACCGTTCATGGTAAAGGTATTTTCTTGCATACCGTTTACGGTGATTAGTCATTTGTGTACGAGTCTTGTTTAACTCTTCTTGCAACGACTCGATTTGGTCAAGATCACCCATAGGATAAAAAATGTCTGGAATGTCATAGTTGCGCATCATCACAAATGGATGACCAAATGCATAAGGCATTGGTGTTGGATCTAATAGATAGTCATCGGCTTCGTGAGCGCAGACAGAGATGGTGTTCGATTCGAGATCGTAGAACTCATACAAAGTAACACGGTCTACATGATCTGCGTAATCGTCACGTTCAGTGTCGTTTTCCCAACGAACTTTTAACCCAGAATCCGCTTGTAAGTTTCTGCGAACACTCCCCTTGAAACGTTTATCTTTTTTGACCTCAGACAATGGTCGCACAATTCGTTGCGCAATCCATTTCGCATCGTCCAAACACGTAGCTTCGGGGTCCACAAACATGTCGAAGGGAGAGATACGTTCCACAAACGGTTGGTCTTCAAGAACAACCATTTCCGAAGTCGGAATGGAACTAATGACATCATTGTCGGATGGCAAGTCGCCAGCGAAAGCTGGATTCTCCATAGCAAATTCGTCAATTTCTTGGATAGATCTTGCAACTTCATCGTCAATTTCATAACTAGCTAGTTGGCGTTCTTCTTCAACAAATTTCCAACCAACTTTAACCCAAGCATGACCAATTATAAGAAAATCTTTTACTGCACGTCTAAATGGTTTGCGGTAATCAAAATGTCTCCACAAATAATTAACGACTGCTTCAACAAAAACTGCTCTGTCAGCGTCTGATTCTTTATTTGCTGAAACTGTTATTTTAGGATTGTTTACCGAAACAGCAGGACCGATAACGTTAATAGTAGAAAACGCTAAGTTGACTGAAATGCGATCTGTCTTAAGCGCACTTGTCCACCCGTCACGATCTCCCCAATAGGTTTTGCCACGATAAAGGTCAATCATACGACGCCATTTCATGTCGTAGCCTTCATCTTCTCGCCAACGTTGCGCTAAACGAAGGCGGTCATGCACCTTTTCGTAACGTTCCGACTTCGTTCCTTTTGCCATTATTTAACCCAACTTTTAAGCCCGTTCGGGGGTGTGCCCAGCGGCACGAGCCTCGGCCAGCACTTTTTTTTCTCGTTCTCTCATAGTCAAATGTTGCTCATCGCGAGGCAACATCGCACGCATCGTCTCACCCGTAGCCACTGACACTGATTTAAGCCTAAGACGACGTTCGTAGAGTTCTTCAAGTTCTGTTATCGGAACGTCCCCCCTACGTTCCGAAACATAAACTACAAATTCTTCAAAAGTCGCCCCGTCAGGGAGAATTGCCACTATCAGCTATTCCGAACGGAACCATCAGGTTGTTTTGCGGAAGGTTCCACACGACCATCGTGACCATGCTGGTTCATAGGGGTTTCCCTAATGCTCATCGACGAACCTTTTTCGCCTGGATGCGCATTGTTTTTACCTTCTGAAACACGAGCGGGCTGTGAACCACCAGGACGAGCAGGACCATTGTAAAGCTGATTTGAATTCAACTTAGGCTGTGCTCCCATTCCTGAGGCATTGTATTTATTTGGTTTGGACATTAAGACGCTCCTCTAAGAGTCCTTACGTAAATGTTTACACTGTCCCACGTGACGTGTATGCGCCAATACTATCTGTGGGAGAATCATTTCTTGGTATTTGGCGATGCCACCAGTCTAATGTGAATGTATCGTCCACATTTTGCACATATTCAGGCACAAAAGCGTGTTTACGCATCTGATTAGCTACCGCTAAAGCCATAACACGGTCATCATGTGGCGAACCTGACATCTGTCCGCGATCATTTCTAGTAAAAGTACGCAATTCAGCGAACGTATACTCATCATGCAAAATAAGTTCTTCGTTTTTTAAAGCCTGAGCCAACTCATCGATCATTAAAGGCTTAGAAGTACGAGTCGTTTTCCAACCAAACTCTTGCGAAATACGTTGCGTCGATTGGTTCAATGAACGCCGACGATACATGTTGGGGTATCCCAACTGTCTAAGCTGCGTAATAGTTGTCAAACCATGATTATTAGCTTCAACACAACACAAAGCATTCCCATACCAAATACCAATACGGTAAACCTCTGTCGCTAACTCGTCAGGCGGAATGCGGCCATGCCAAACAGCTACCTGCTCCCCGTTTTTAGCGTCTATAACTTGCACACACGAATAATCGCCATGTCCAAGTCCCTCAGCCGTATCCACGCCAAGGACGTATCCGCTCCAACGTTGAGGCATCTGCCAAACAGTCAACATCTGAACTCCAAAACATTTTTTTGAAGCTCATGCAAATAACCTTCTTTGCCTCTAGATATAAAAGACCGCAAATTATCAAGCACATCCAAATCAAACACAGGATTTCCTGACCTAACAAAAGCTTCTTCTGGGGTCGTAGGGTACTCCTGTGCCAACTGCCAGGGGAGCATTGAAGAAATTTTGCCCTCATACCATGAATGATCCCGATCCTCAGAAGCAGACCACGGGAAAAACATAGGCGAAAACTTGTTATTACCCGTAGAAGCACCTGTCCACAAACTATGAAAAAAGTTACCTGAACCATTAGCCGTACTCAAACCAATGATACGACCACCTACGTCAGCCACTGGCTCTATAGACGCCCACGCTTCCTCAGGGTTCGGGAGGAAAGCCCATTCGTCAACCACGATGAGTGTGGCCGATTCACCACGGGCAGGGTCCGACGCTGACGGCATCGACGTAATCTGTGATCCGTTGTCAAAACCCATTCGCTGTTGGTGCTCAACCAAGGACTGAGGTCCACGTTCTATCATCCAATCTGGTAAATGCTTATACCCATATTTAGTTTTACGCAGAAGCAACACTGACTCCCGCTCTGTCCGCGACAAATCAATAATATTTTGATCGTCTTTAAAAAATGCCAGCCAAAACTGGTGGGCAGCTACCAAAGTTGTCCACCCAATCTGACGAGCTTTTAAGGTAAGTGAATACCTATTTTCCGTCCACTCTTCAAGAGCTTGCGTTTGAGCCTCACGTAAGCCAAAAAGAATACGACCGTGAGCAGGGTGAGCAATGTTCCAGTAATTTTGTAAAAAATATCGTTCATTGCGCTGACACTTCCGCCATTCAGCCTCTTGTCGAAGCTCACTCAACCTACCCACATTAACAACCTAAGTCTTTCCTAAGCCGTTCCCACAAAGTCCACTGCTCTTCAGTCCACGTATGCTCAATAGTGTTATACAACTGAGAACATTGTGGCCCATAACCAGGAACCAAATCAGTTCTTACTGAAGGCTCAACCTTCCCATCGCTAGGCCACATCATTAAAACAGCACTAACAGCAGCAACACAAGCAACAACAGCAGCGGTAACCGCTTTAATAATCTTTTTAATAGCGTCCGACCAAACATCTGCCCTATCTGCCACGTCCTCTATCGACATACTTGCCCCCTATTGGCATGAATCACACACCTCAACATCATCCAAACCGCATTCCAACGGCTCATCATCCAAAAACGGATCAGTCAACAACTCAGGACGCTCTCCCATTTCCTCCAACTGCATCCACATACCGTCGTCACGCAAATCCTGTAACTCCGTCATCGTTTTTTCTTATTTGTAACTTTTTTCCCCGTCTTTTTCGCATAAGAAGAAGCCGCTTTACGACCCTTCGCTGAATAAGAAAACTTTTTGCCACCAACTTTAGGCACTATCCACCATCCTTAAATTAACTATCTCTGCTTCCATAGCGTCAGCAAGTTCCTCGTCACTAAAGGCAGCAACGTCCCGATCATCCTCAACCGAAACCTTACGCTTCGGAGTGAACTTATCTATGTACTGCAAATACAGCGACGCCGCCTTCACATCGCCCCCAGCGGCCTGCTGCCAGAGCGCATCAATGACGCTCTGAACCCTTTCAGGGTTAATGTTCAATTCGGCAGCACGCCGATCCCATTCTTTAACGAAACGGGTGTCTTTCTTTATACGACGAATCGAGTCTTCGTGAATGTCGTGTTCTGCTGCCCACTCTCTCTGTGTCCGCGGAGATCTTTCGTGGCCTAATAGGAGCCAGTCTAAGAGTTCTTTCCAGAGTGCTGGCATCTGTTTTTGGCCTGTGTCTGGGTCTACGACCCATCCTCGGCCACCACCGTTCTGTGCCATGACTATCACCTCTACCAATTATGTTAGCTGTCCCATTCGTGCTTTTAAGGAATATTCTTAAAAACTTTGGGACACACAGCCCCTTTATTAGAATGGTACTAAGTAAACATCCCCCCGTCCCCCAGACGGGGGGATGGTACTAAGTACTATATCGCAGACAGGCTTCAGAACAAACAAGACCTGACATTAAAATCGGAAACGGGTTGTCCCTCCATATCTATACATAGACTAGATCCGACCCCCCACCCCCCCGAGGGGGTGCCCTCGCGCATCATGCAGGCAGGCGGGTGCGGCGGACTGTGTGCATTATGCACGTTAGTCCGAGGCCAAACCCTGAAAAATCAGCAGTTTCTAGCAGCTACGCAAGAGTTTTCCTGCGCATAATGCCTAGGAAACCGTACGGCTGGAGCTACTGCCAACCGATCGGCGGAGGGGGTCCTTTTCCAATATCTTCTTAAGAACGAAGTGATTAAGAAGATATTGGGAAAGGACCCACACAATGAAAATTTCAATCGACTTGAACAAAGTTCAAACTAAAAAACTCCTGAAGCAACTCACACAGGCAGACGGCGAAGCCGTTGAAGTCACCGTCGAGGTTGCTCCTGAGCCTACACCTGCCCCTGAGCCGAAGGCCGCACCTGTGAGCAAGCAAGCCTGGGCATGTACACTCACCCGCAAGGCCAACAAATCTGCTTACAGCGCTGCGAATGTTGCTGGTAATAGGGCAATCAACGCATACGTAGGGCAGGCACGTAAGGCCCTCAAAGCTGGAGATGAGAGTGCTCTTGTGCAGGCGATCAAGCAGGCACACAGCGTGTGCCGAGCACGTGTGGAGGCTGGCGCTACTAGCTTCACCACAATTGCTGATGGCCTAGAGGCTCGCATAGCCCGCTAGGGCGTGTGTGTGGGCGCAGGCATAGCCTGCGCTCTCACATGCTCTCATACGCTCTCTGTGGGCGTGTGGGGGCTTGTGAGGGCATTCACCCTCTTACACATAGGAGACACATATGAGTTATGAATTGCTAGGTAAGACCTGCGCGTCCAAGCACGAGTATGAGATGCGTTTAGAGCGCTTTCGTGCGTGGGCTAATGCGCACCCGTTTGCCTATAGGACACCGAACACTTCGATACCTGCGTGCATCACATACGTGTATGCCGATAGGTATGAGCCTGCTGAGGCTGAGATGATGCGTTTGTTGGGGCACACACGTCCAGATGCTACGCCTATGGAGGCTATGTCGGGGATGGTGGCTGATGGCACTCGTGTGTTGGCTAGCAGGCCTATGAATGAACGTAATTATCCGTCTTACGCACTTACACGTGACCAGTATCTTGCCAACCCTGTTGGCGCTAACGCCTGAGGAGGCACATATGTATGAAGTATTTAACGCAGACATGGAAGCACAGGGGTATGACTGTGCTGGTAGACCGTTTGTATCCGATGGACGTACCAGTTACATGCAAGCGATGGGGTATGCGTTTGGCATATTCCCTTCAGACGATAGGGATAACCCATATTCCGAGTATCACTCACCCGAGGTGCCAATTCTGGCTACACGTGCAGACGTTCCGCCTCGTATCTGCGACATGATTACTCGGTTCTATAACAACATGGGTGCGGATGGCCTAGCCATCAAGGAGGATATCCCTGATGTGGAGCGTGCTGCTCGTGCGATGGTGTGGCTAGCTGAACATGAGCCTATGGTGGATGTGTCTATTAGGCGTGATGTGATGGATTACATGCACATCAAGTAGACTGTGTGTGTGGGAGCTTCGGCTCCCACTCACATAAGGGCTACTAGCTTCGGTTGGTGGCTCTTATGTGAGAAACTTGTTTCTTGCACACAGATACCTAGGGAGGTAGTTATGGCAGTGAATCTGGCATATTTCTGTTTCGGTGTTGCTACTGCGTATGGTTCTATTACGGCCATATTTGCGTGGGAACGTTGGCAGGGTAAACGTAAGAGTTCACGATCTCGTGGGCGTGCGTATTGGGACGCCATTTTGGCTGAAGATAGGCGCAGACAGGCGCTTGGGGAAAGTGATGTCGAGTTTCCCTAGTGTTTCTTACGCTCTCTTTCTTCTTCTTTGAAGAAAGAGAGCTTAGAAACTCTTGGGATGATTGGATTGGGAGGTCCGATGACAATTGAGAATCACATCGACTGGGATCATGTGGATGAGCAAGGCTTCTTAGACGAAGACACGTTTTGGGAAGCTGTGTCAGACATGACGGGTAGAGATGTAAGTGAGATCGCTGATGGCGATCCTTTGGAATGGCTATAGGAGGCCACATATGAATGAGCAAGAGATGCAAGATATGGCAGTTGACGTTTGTCCGCGCTGTGAGAGCAGGCTGCTTCACACACAGCGGGCGTTGGATGCGCTTTCACGTAGAGACAATGAAACCTATGTGTGTTCCCCATGTGGGGAGGATGAGGCAGTGTTGGACCTTATGTGTCGGATAGCGCCTCATAGCAGTCCTGCGCCTAATGTGCCAGGTCGGCGTGTGTACGAGTATTTCCGAGATCAAGAATGGCCTAGACGTGGCGTTTTGCTTACGTTTGACCGTGTTATGTACCCGATAGCTAAGGAGACCCAAAATGGGTGATTACAATGGATGGACCAACAGAGCCACGTGGGCGTGGCAGTTACATATGACCAACGACGAGTCCTTACAGAATGAGACACGTATGCAGGTGTTGGCTGCTCTTGCACGTGAGGGTCGCAACAAACAGCAATATGGTTGGTGTCACCCTGCGTCCAAAGTCGTGAGAGAGGCTTTACAGGAGGGTTTTTGGTATTGGAATGACCTGTACGCAGATGACGTGTTCCCTTACATGGAGACCATCCTTAGTGATGTGGGTGATCCGTTTGACATCGATTGGGATGACATAGCACCACACTGGTACGGTCCTGAGTGGGATTACGACTCACAAAACCTGTATGACTATTATGGACAGTGGGTGGGGTGACCGTGTTTCACGCAAATTATCGCGAGCCTGCTGCGCAGGCATACAGGGCGTCGATGAGTCGTCACTACGTTAAATGCGTTGAATGTGGCGTTGACGTGTGTTCTACTTATGCAAACACACATATTGACGACAAGTTTAGGCCATGCCCCTATCGGGGCGATTCGTGTGAAGGAGGGTACAGCGATGAGCGAGGACCTATCTGCGATTACTGCGACTAGACAGAAGAAGAATGTCATGGGTCGCTGTAAGCAATGTAAGGAAAGACGCAAGGTGACTGTTCACGTGGATGCACATGACAGGTATTTCTGGTTCGATCATCTCCTAGAGGACATATGGCCGAACATGACGGAAGCTGACGCACGTGTATTGATCGCAGACAAGGAACAGAACTTTGGTTACACCGCTGGTCACAATTCGTATGTGTGTCAAAGTTGTATAGATCTTCAAGGGCGTTTGTGGCGCAAGCACATAAACGAAGAAGCAGAAAATGAGAGGCTCTAGACTTTCTTAGAAAATGAACTGAACGAAGTGAAGTTCATTTTCAAGAAAGACTTGAAGTTTCCAAAACCAAAAACAGTTAGGTACCTGGGAGGTACACAATGGCAAGAGACATAGAAGCTATAAACACAATCGTCATAGATGGCGACGACATACAGGGGTTAGTCGAAGACGTACTTGAAGACTCAAGTTACTTAACGACAAGCACGCTTGACGACTACATGAGTGACTGTGGCGTACTCACGGAAAACGACGACGTGTGGAGCCTCGTCGAATACGACGTAGACGGACACGTAATGTCCTCGTTGGACGAGTACTTCAGTTCATACGGTAGCGGTAGCGACCGCATACAAGAGCACGTCGAAAGCACCCTTCCCGACTGGCTTCTCACACAACTAGACGAGATGCCTGCCGATGAAGGAAAACGTTGCGCCTTAGGTAAGGCGTTTGCGGAAGCGGTCAACAAAGTCGTTGCGACTACGGACACAAACGTTGAGTGGGCGACCAAAGTTGAGGCTTTGGAGGCTCGTGTGTATGCGTTGGAGGAAGTGATCTACGCCATGCACAACACATGGAAAAACGTCAACCCACGCAATCCCGAAAGCCCATCCAACACAGCACGTGAAGCGTATGCCGCTGCAATAACGAACGGCCTTAGCTAGGTGAGTGATCGGAGCCAATCCTTCGGGGTTGGCTCTAACCACTTACTTGCAACAACGCAGGTAACTGGCACCAACACAGGAGGTATGTGTAATGGTGATTGACAACACACAAGGTGAACACAATTGGCTTTCATCTCTAGGGGCAAAGCTCAAGGAGATGGGTTACGACTTGGATCTGGACTCGGTGGCTGACATGGCTGTCAGCGACCTGACACAGCCCCTAGAAGAGACCCCGCCCTACCAATACGGGATACCCGAACCACGGGAATCTGAAAGCGGTATAGCAGACGCAGACACAAATATGCCTAAGACGACATGCAGGAATGCGGCCAAGATTATGGGCGCAGACTTTGACGTATCGTACAGGGACAGTGGCTATGTGCGTGACGGCGGAGAGTTCTACGTCCCTCGTTACGAGCATGGAGAGAAAAAGGACAAGCCGCTTAAACAGTGGATTGTGCGCACAGACACTGAGCAGGAAATAGGTGATGTGTCTGGTAACTATCCCGAACGTAATGGGTACAAGCACATATTCGACACTATGGAATCACTGTTCCCAAATGCGTGCACAGGGATAACGCTGTTTGGTTATGGTGAACGTGCCGTACTTGCACAGGAGCTAAGTGAACCCATCGACCTAGGTGGTGGTGACTTGATCCAACAGTACCTGTACACACGTATGTCTTTGAACAGGTCCTGGGCAACCAATTGCAAGACGATGTTGCAACGCATCACTTGCGAAAATGCGCTTGGTCATGGCGGTGGCATCATAAACATAAAAGCCACCAAAAACCATGACTTTAGGCTCACTATGGAAGCCGAGATCATGCAAGCCAGTTTGCATCAAGCTGAAACGATGCAACGTATGGCTCACGTGATGAAAAACCAGCAGTTCACTGATGTTGAGTTTGCTGACATGGTGCAAGGGCTTATACCCAAACCAGAGTCCGAGCATCAAGGTGCACACACACGTAGAACGAACAAAGTTGCTGCGTGTACTCAAACATGGTTGGACGAGATCAAGCGGGATGCTGGTAACTCTGGCAACATGTGGCTTGCTTACAATGCGGTGCAAGGCGCTGAACAACACATCATCAATTCACCTAAAACGTTGATAGATGCGAAAGGCGAAAAAACACATGATGAGGCTAAAGGTTTGGCTCAAGCGTTAGAGGGCAAAACACCTTTGGCAGACTCGTGTGAGAGTTACCTGATTGACATGCTTGGCGGCGTGGAACGATATACTCAGCTTATCGAAGCTGCTTAAGGTCTGTGCCGTCTGCGTGTACCTCCCAATGTGGACGGTACATATTGGGGCGAGGGGGTTTCTTTTTGATACTCCCTCGCCCTGCCCCTTATGATCGCTAACAACAAAATCGCCCAACAAGGGCTAGCCCGACTCCTTACGGGAGAAGGAACACCTGCGCATTTATGCGTTAAGCGACTTTTTTCATTGTGGGTCGTAAGGTTTTCCGCCTTTGTCGGGTAAGGGGGCACGGATTCACTGTCCGTGCCCCCATCTATGTTCTAGGAGGAACAAATGAACATATTCGTAGTAGATACAGACCCTCGTGCTGCGGGGGAAGCATTGTGTGACAAGCACATACCTAAAATGGTTCTTGAAAGCACACAAATACTTGTCAGCGTTTTACGCAGACACGGTGCCACAGACGACGATGTGCCACTCACTGCTGCTGGCAATCCACACAAGGGCGGTTATCCTAGCCATCCTTCTGTTTTGTGGGCAGGCGACAGTTTTTGTAACGCCCATTGGCTTTATACACATGCCCACGAATTGTGTAGTCAATACACACGTCGTTACAAAAAAGTTCATGCTTGTTCGCCTCAGTTGGCGCACATAGCTACAGAGTTACATCGGGTACCAGACCACGGTCCAACAGACGTAGCACTATGTGTGGGTCCAGAGTTCCAAGATGGTCAGACACACGCTCCGATGGACGAAGCTGTGCCTATCTATCGCAAGTTCTATATACACGACAAAGCTCGTTTTGCTGAATGGAAAAAAGGCGTCATCATTCCTGATTGGTGGCAGTCGTGAACTACCTCATTTGGATGCTCATAGACGTAGGGAGCATGAACGTCACATATGAACCGCAACAAGAAGTTATTGCTGCTGCTTCTGCTTACCCGTGGCCTGTCGTTGACAGTCTCGGGATCGCTTGGTGTGAGTCTTATCATCGGCTTACCGCTTGGAATGGTTTCGACGCAGGTGTCTGGCAGATAAACGAATATTGGTGGCGGCACGTGTTCGGTGAAAATGTGTGGGCGCAAAGGTTCACAGCGCGAGGTTCAGCGCATATGGCTTACCACGTGTGGGAAGTTGGGGGCTGGGACCTTTGGACTTGTGGGAGGTACAAGTGACAACCAAGAAAGTTCACAACTTTAGTTACAAAGACCCAATATTTTGCCAAGTTGTCTGTCAAGGTGTTCGCTGCAACATAAAGATTGGCAGAAATCACGGTGATGGAGTCAATCACAAAGGCAGTTCAGCAAGACAGTATTGTAGTACCCATGACACACGTTGGCTTACTCACGGTGATGTAAGAGCAGACGACCCAATTCTCATACATCACGGAAGGGACGCCAAACGTCCACCATGCGCTGCACCTGACTGCGAGAAAGAAGCAAAAGGGTGGCAAGGTGGCGCTATCTACTGTAATCCCCATAGTTTGTTATTTAACAAACATGGACGCTTGCACGTCACAAGACAACAAAACGTTGGGTTGACTTGCTCAGTCAAAGGGTGTGACAAAGTGTGCGAAAGCGGAGCAGACAAGTTTGTTAGAGGCATGTGCCGCACTTGCTATGGCCGTTTGGAAAGGACGGGTACTACGGAGCTATCACACCTCATGCTCAAACGCAAAGGTATCTGGCGCACCTGCTCAGTGGATGGATGCGAAGAAAAGGAACAAGGCGAAACTACCTACTGTCATTATCACTGGCACAAACTCGTTTATTTACCAAACGGCGGTCAAGCGAAACACAATTCTCTTACTCGGCTGTATCGAGCTAGACAATACGAAGCTGAAAGCGACGGACATACAATCGCTGAACTTCAGAAACACTGGAGAGAAAAAGGCATTGACCCTAAACGTTGCACTTACTGTGGTGCTTGGTATCGCCAATGGAAAAACAACTGGAAATCATCGCAAGGCGATCACGTTGTGCCACTTAACAAAGGTGGCACCGACACAATGGACAATATGGTTCCATGTTGTTGGTCTTGTAACGCATCTAAAGCAGACAGGATTCTTTACGAAGAATGGATACCACCAAATCAAAGATCGCAACACAACTGTAATAAAGCACCTGAGGAATCAAACAAATAAATAATTAGACTACTAGTACTAAGTACCGTCATTCGCTTACAGCGAATGACGTTTACTAAGTACCTGGGGAGGTAAATATGCAATATCCGTTACATCGTGATGCCGACGGCAGGTGGGTACACACTTGGGTACGGCAATCATCAGTAAAAACCGCAGACATGTGCATGGAAAGATTCCGTAATGACATATACGGACTAAATCCAGAAGTGCACACAGACGCAGCAACTCTGGGCACCGTCTGCCACGCAGTAGCAGAAGATGCCCTACTGGCACGTAAAGCAGGAAGGGATGAATCCCTCGAAGGTATGCTGTCAGCGTTCGATTACTACTGGAACGAACACGGACCCCTCATACAAAAATGGGGAACGTACAACCCCGAAAAAATCCAAGGCATAGGTTACTCACGCCTACAAAGCTGGCATGACCAAATCTATAACGGAGAACGTTTCGGACGCATAGAACCTGTCGGCGTCGAACAAGACTTCAACAAACTGCTGATAGAAGACGATAACCGAGTCGTATACATGCGTGGCACCATCGACCTCGTAGAAAAAGACTGCGTATGGGATTGGAAGTTTCCATCCCGTGACTACGCAAGAAGCAAATGGGAATACGAACGATGGGATGTGCAATCAATCGCATATTGTTGGGCCACGGAAATACAAAACTTTAGATACGGAATCACCCACCCAACAGGTGTTTCATACATAGAACTAGAACGGGACCAATCCCACACGGATTGGTTGCGTCAAAAGGTCTTGGCACTCTGCCAATACGTTGAAAATGCTTTTGGTGGCCCTTGGCTACTAGGAGACAACGGTTGGTGGTGTTCCGAGAAATGGTGCTCAAATTGGGCACGGTGTAAAGGTGCTACTGAGGAGGTAGTAAATGGCATATAAGCCAATGGCTCCAAACGAAAGAGCTTCAATAGAGGCTCAAGTTGTGTTGAAAGGAGCAGTGGAACTCACGTCTGCGCAGGTTGCTAGCGGCAACCATGACCCAAACGAGAATCTACTGGATACCTTGATGGACAACGCTTTAGTCCTAGCGAACACGCTAGGCGACGTGAAAGCTGCCATGATGGGCAATGCTGTTGCGGAAGCTCCAGCGCAAACGGAAGCAGAAGCTGTTGACGTAATAACAACAGTGTTTCCTGAAGCGACTGCGGCTCCCAATGTGTCAGCAGCAAAGCCAAGTTCAAACTATGTAGACGATAGCGAATACCAACTCGTCCACAAACTTTGGATAGCGGAACGAACTAACGGTGTTGTGTACGGTTCCAAGGACTCTATGTTCATGGATAACCAAGCAATACGTAAACTGTTCCAAAATGGCAAAACAGAATACCCACAGGATTACTGGGCAGACACACTACGTGGACAACCCATCCCTGTGACTAAAAACGGCAAATGCGCACTTGGTGATTTTAAAATCAAAAAAGGCGTGTTCGTTGACGGCCAAGGAACTGCTTCCTTAGGCCAAGGTGACGGCAACCACCCGTTAGCGGGTAAAAGCGGTTACTTCGGAGGGCTAGTGAAACACTCGCCTTTCAATTGGGGTGAACGCCCCGACGCTATTGACCCACAAAACTGGTTAGCAGGCGTCTAATGGCAGAGCGCATCAGCTTAGAAGATGCGCTTCGACTTGTGGGCCAGAGTGCAGTTACGGCTGCCTCTGGTCCCGAGGTTGAAGTGGAGGGAGTTTCCTCTAACGACATGAAGCGACTGTTCACACCTAAAACTGAACAGATGCAACGTATGCGTAGCGACCTACAAACAGGTGGCGAATGGAAATTTGGTATCAGAGCTTTCGATGAAGCAACACTAGGTGGTGCTCGTCCAGGCAATCTGGTCACCCTCATAGGTAAAACTCATACAGGCAAATCCCTATTAGCCATGAACATGGTGGCAAGGAATCGCGGACACAGAACACTGTGGGTATCACCAGACGAAACAGAGTCAATGTTTTGGGGTAGGTACGCTGCGATACGCCTAGAAGTGGGGCAAAAAGATTGGATCAGCAGACTCATACGTGAAGAACCTTTAGCGTGGGATCGAACAAGCCAGATCATCGCAGATGAAAACAATTTGCATTTTGAATCAACTGGCATGTCCGTCGATGACCTAGACAAAGCTTTACGTATAGCGACCACTCAACTTTGGGATGGGCAACGCCCCGAAGTCCTCATATACGATTACCTAGAGCTAATACGTGGAGGAGGTGCTGGCGACGCAGCCAGCGTCCAATCCAAAATTGAATCCTTTAAACAGCTTGTATCTGACTGGCGCATCATAGGCGTAGTCATTCATCAATCTGGTAGAGGAGCAGGTAACCGTGGACAAGCAGGAGGTATCGACTCAGGCAGGTTCGCATCCACCAGTGAAAGCCATTTCGTTATAGAAACATGGCGACGCTGGGATGACACAAGCCTCGATGAAGACACCCGTCGCTTCTATGAGAACGAAGTTAGCGTAGGCTTATGGAAGAACAAAGCAGGCGAAGGAGAGAAAGCTGAAGTCAATCTCACAATTGACGGAAGTGGACGCCTCCTAGAACCTGGCGTGACATGGGAGCAGATGAGCCTTGAGTGAAGTATTCCATTCATTATTTGAAGGTTTCCCCTACGCACAAGGCACAGACGCTGGCGGATGTGCTTGGGTAGGAGTTACTTCTGAAACCATTGAAATGCATTTGGACGGCAAAACCATGATTGGGATATACCCAATGGTTTACGATCCAGAGAAAAAACATCACGGGACTGCTGGCTTCATATCAGATGACAGCAATCGTCCTATCTATCCAGACATGCGACAAGACTTGTGGAAATGCAAGTGGGGAGCCATAGACATAGACGAAGGCGACGACTCAGTAGTGTACGGCCAAAACGCTGCCACAATTTTGCAAGCGTTAGACATACAAGCTTGGGTTGAACTTTCAAGAAGCAAAGGATGCCACGTGTGGGTATTTGCACAAGATTGGGTTGAAGCACCCATCATGCGGCAAGCACTACTAGCGGCAGTACAGCTATCGAAAATAGAATTTGATGCTGTCTATCCCAAGCAGGATTACTTGGAAGGACCGCCAGGAAACTATATGCGTCTTCCATACGGAGGGAAAAGGCCAGAAGGCAGACAAGAAGTTTTAGATTCCGAAGGTTACCCAATGGAACTCTACGATTTTCTTCTCGAAGCTTCTACCTCTTTGACCCCTGTGTCTGCGCTCAAATTAGCGGCTGCCCTTTGGCAGCCGCCAGTCAAAAATCTTCCACCCGAACGTTCCTACAATCGTACGCCGCTCATGCAAATGGACGGCACACGATTGAGAGGAGTCGCTAGGAGAATGTGGGAAGATGGCCCTCACCAGCATTACAACACAGAAGGCGCAGGCCGTGGACGACATGGGTTTCTAGGCAGGTTTGCTAGAGCCATGTGGGAAGCAGGGTATGCTCAATCAGATATCATGGCTTGGACTTCAAAGTTAGACGCTCAACTAGGGGCGTGGTTCAGTGATGGACCCAAATTTCAAGGGAGACCCGATGCCCAAAGGCAAATCGAAAACGTCGTCAACAAAGCCCGTGAAAGAGCCACGGTCAGATGAGGTGCAAATAGGGTCAGAAGAATACACCTTCGTTGTGCCTGGTCGCCCCGTACCAAAGGGGCGGCCACGCATGACACGAAGAGGCAGAGTTTATACGCCTAAAGAAAGCATTCTGGCAGAAGAACTCATAGCTGAAACGATAGGTGAAAAGGCCCCGAACTTTACTGGTCCCGTAAGCGTAGAAATGATTTTTAGCAAAGAATCAACTACGGTTACCGTAAGACCATTAGACGAGGATGCAGTTACTGGCCTGAGAGGCGATCTCGACAACTATATAAAATTGCTTTTAGATGGCATACAGAGATCTCCACTCATAGACAACGACCGACAAGTGCTACACATAGATGCGGTAAAAATATGAGTTTCGCAGACAAGCCATTCGGAGTACGAATCCAAACAATGGGGGATATAGCAGAACGAAAATTTGAAGAAGAGTCAGCAGTCAAATGGGTTAGGTATGGCTTGTGTCGGCCACCAATCAACATGGCTATGTTGCCACCACAACTCAGATACACACCCGACTACCTGACATCCCAAGGACTAATAGAAGTGCAGGGACTTGGGCAAGACCAAATACTAAAAGTAAAACACGACAAACTAGAAGCTCTGCGCTGGTGGTCGAGAGTCCACCCAGTATTCATGTTTATCTACGACTCACACAAAGATCGATACTCAATGCTTTCGTTGAAAGACCTGACGAAACGTTGCAAACTTTCGGAAACCAAAGAGTTCCCCGAAGGTAAACCTTATTTTGCTATCAAATCTTCTCTAATATGGGAAGATGCCAAAAAGGTTACTTCTTAAAGACCCACAGGAAGCTACTTGGCTATTTGACCTAGCAGCTAAAGGGAACCCTGTACCCAAAGCTTCGGAAATGGAAGCCATGATGGAAGCGTTGCCATACATGGAGCCATCCATGTCTCCAACGAACGCAGGGAAAGAATGGATAGCGCTTGTCTGCGAATCAGTGATGTTTCACCTTGACGCAGACGAACGAGAGATAGTAGAAGTATTGGCATACGAAAAACTCAGCCTGCGCAAAGCAGGCGAGAAACTGAACATTCCGAAAACAACACTCGCACGAAGGAGGGATGAAATCTGGAAAAAAATTAAGAAGCAACTATTGGAATACCCAGAGATACGGGAGTATATCTATGGACATTGACGGAATAATCCGACCAGAAAGTTGGGAACGTGGCCTTGGTTTGATGGGCGGCCTTGTCGCTGCCAAACGAGAAGAAGGCGTCATGCACCCAGCAACAAAAGAAGGCAGAACGTTAAGCGTCATGCGTGACGAAATTAACAGTTTTGCAGCCAAAACTTATGCAGCCACGGTACGTCTACCAGACCAATCGATACTTGACTGGTGGACAGCATTTTCAATAATGACCTTTGACCTGTGTAAAACCTTGTTACCCGAAAACATTTGGGTAACCGAATCAGATGCAGCACAACATACAGCAGCGAACAAATGGGCTATGGGCACTCGCCACATAGACGCATTTGGTCACGATGCTGTCATCATTCATGCAGACTATTGGCTAGAACAAATAGAAGGCACCCAAATATCCAGCAGTGATTTCACGTTCGGAGAACTAGGAGTCACACCATCCATGTTCGAGGAAAGTCAGAAAGATTGCATCATGGAGTTGGGAAGATGGACGCTGACAGGCATGATGATCGCAACGGACCTGTGGGATCTCCCACCTGCTCCAGAGGAGGATATCGATGAGACATGATTGCGACGGAAACCCGTCGATAACTAACTATGGGCGTGGATGCAGATGCGAACTATGCAAAAGCATTAAGTCCCTGTATGAGCAAGAACGCAGAGATAGGGCAAGAAAATATAAAGCAGAAAACCCAGAAAAAGAAATGCCTAAGAAACCCGCAGGTAAGCGAGACAACCCAGTCGTTTATGCTGATGCGTTCACACGTGAAGAAATTATGCGAGCAAGAAATATTTCTTATGTGCCCGACCGTGAATACGGTGGAGAAGCTTAATTAAACTTCAATAAAAATACATTCGCCAGGGCATTCCTCGGCGGACTCAATAACAGCTTCGAGATGTTTGTCCTCAAAATTGGCGAGTCCCAACGCACCACCAGGGTCCTCAAAGATGTGACCATCTTCTTGGACGTACGCAAGGCCGTCGTCTCTCATAATGAACACGTCGGGAGCGATTTCTGCGCACAGGCCATCGCCTGTGCATAAATCTTGATCGATCCAAACTTTCATAATGCAAAACTCAGTCGTCCATCAGCGCACAAGCACGCAAAATTAATTCAGTAATGGTTGCGAACACAAAACTGTGAACAGGGCTATTGTCAAAATCGCCATGTTCTGATTCATGTCCGAAGGCCATTGCGTGCTCAAACGGAAGAACAATTAATATCCCTAAATCGTCTTCCACCCAAGAAGCGTGCGAACCGTCTTCAACCTCGAATCTACCTGCTCGCATCTTTAGCTCTTTGTAAACACTTTCAGCGATGTCATCGCCTTCAGATTCAAGCCATTCTTGGAAAGCTTTTTCAACGGCCTCGTCATCCATGCTACGTGGCGACTTTGCCCTTAACGAAGGTCTTAGCCACGGAAATAGCGGCAGCCATGCCTGCGACTGCGGCAGCTTTAACGCTCGCCAAATCCGAAACAACAAATACACCAAGAAACGACTGCGCAAAAGTCCAAGCAGCGCGCTCTAATGTGTCTTTTATACCGTCCACAAGTATCTCCAAGTGACTGGGCCGACAACGCCATCGACCTTTATTGGGTACATAGACTGAAATTCTTTAACAGCAGCTTTAGTGCCATTACCGAAAATACCGTCTACAGCTAACTGTGCGTTGATGCGTTGGTTTAAACGTTTCTGTAATGTAGATACGTTCGTTCCTCGCGCACCCTTTTTCAAGGCTTTGCGTCGGAAATCCAACCCAATTGATTCCATTTCGTCCAGTCTAAACTGCCAAGTGTTAGCAGTAGGCTCATCCTCTTTTACGGGCATACCTGTTTTAATCCAAGTAGCCAGTTGATCGCCTGGGCAATATGTTGTGCCGAAATCTCTATGGCATTTGACCCACAAATGGTCACCATACTGTTCGCGCATTTCCCCTATGACGTTAAGGATTGCCTCCTTTCCAACTTCTGTCAGATCATCACCAGAACCAATATAGGAAATTGAAACAGTGTTGTGATTGTGGCCTTTAGTGGCGGCACCACGGTGCCAGCCACGACCCTCAAACACTTCACCAGATTCTCCAGAAATAAGCCAGTTATATGCGATAGAACGCCACCCACGTGTAACCACGTGGTATTTGTCGTGCTGACGCACACGATCCCAAGGATCTTTAGAGGAACCTGTGGTGTGATGAACAACCACGCCGACAGGAACACGACGGAATTCGCTTAACCCTTTACCAGAGTCAAGTGCACCCCATTCTCCTCTACTGACGTATTCCATACTTATAGGTTACTCTGTCCCTTAATTAAGACCAGCACGTGTCTCTAAACGCAGCCTTACACGATCTTCAAGAGTGTCAATGTCGCCTCGAATATCGTACATTTCTCCTCTTCTGGTTTGTTCTTTCTCCCAATCAGTGTTTGTGCGTAAACCAGCACCCGAAAGCCAACTAACCCACGAAGAAATAGCTCGTTCTTTAAAACGTTTTTCATCTGGTGCAAGCCTTCTCAACGTATTCAAAGGAGGCAATAACTGGAAAGTAGAAGCAAGTAACGAATCTTTCATCGCATAAAACTCGCCTTCTTCGTCGTAATACATTGCTGTGTCGTCTTTTTCGCTAGCAAACATAGCCATCATCGCTGGCATCAAACCTGGGACCATTGTTAATTGGTTAGGGACACGTTCATATCTGCCGCTGTAATTGAAACCCTTCCAAAAATTCCTTTTAGTAAATGCTTCAAGAGGAGATTTTAATACAGGGTTCAACATCGAGACACCAGCAGTCAAAACACCACCAGTATCACTATCTGTAATACCAAGCCTTTGCCCAATAGATTTGTCTTTTTCAACAATGGGACTCACCATGTCAAAGAAAGAACGTATAGGCACATCGGGACTAAACGTTAAATTGTTTCCTTCGTATTCCCATCCAATAGGCACAGCGCCTTGGCGACGCAGCCAAGGTGCCATCTCATCCCAACCCTTTGAATCATCGTCAGCGACAGTACTCATAGTCTGCACATAACGTTGCCAGAGCGTTGGGTTTTTGTAATAAGACTGCGCTACAAGAGGAATAGCGTGCCTAATCCACGTATAGAAAGAAGTCGCTCGCTTGACGCCATTACGTTCAAACCTAGACAAATCCTCGTAATTGAAATGATATTTCCAAATGTCATCCATTGCGTTATCAACGACACCGCCTGCTTTAATCATGCGATCTAAACCAATAGTGCCACGCAACATGGTTTCAACATGAACGTTAGCTCCACGCACTCCCTGCAAAACAAAGAACTTACTACTAAGTGGGTTACCTACAGATAACGGAATTTCTTTACCTTTTATGGTGACTGTTCTTCCTTTACCCATGCCAGGATCAAATTCAATACCAGCCTGTCCACCTCCGAAAGCCCCTTCATCTTGCAAAATACGCACATAAGAAATGTGTTCTTCAGGGATATTCCATTTAGCTACTCGTTTTTCTAGTTGCCTCATAGTCCCTGTCAGCGGAACATCACCTGCGGCTTCCTTAGCCGCACGAACATTTGCTGCCATTAAAGCACGCATAAACTCTGGATAACGAGTCGGAGCAACACCAGCCATCCAATTCATAAACATGCCTCCATAAGCGTTTCTCGACAAGAAACCGAGGGAGGCAACCATGTAGCCTTTCATCCAGTTATGCACTTTGTCGAAATGACCACCACGTTTAATAAATTGTCTAGCGCCACCTCTAGAACCAATTGTGTCAAAAGCTAAAATGCCATTAACAACACCTTCAGTTCCTTGGGAACGAGTACCAACAGGCTGTATGCCTGACCGCAACGTTCTTTCCAAAACCTCTTCCAAACCCTTATTCATGGCACCTGTTTCGATCACAGGTTCAACAGAAGGTAATCCTTTAGTAATCCTGATCGCAGGTCCAGCAGCTTGAAGTTTGAGTATGGCATCTTCTATGCCGTCAGCCAATGCCACATCTAAGAAATTGTTTAATTCAGCTAAATCACCTACAGCTAATTGACGAATTTGATCTTCCAAGTTTTTTAACTCGACATCAGACAAATCCATACCAACGCCCATCAAACCCCTTTGGGTTTCTGGGCCTTGCAAAACTCTTTCCCCTATATCGTCAGCAATTCCAGATCTAGCAACAACACCAGCAGCACCAGAGTCCCCAAATTGTGCGCCAAATGTGCTCAAAGCATCACGAGTTTCAGCGCCGACACCAGACGCAGGGCGAGTCTTAAGTGTTTCTAAAAGTTCTATTGCCCCTCGTAAACGCTCAGTTTTTTCATTTGCATCAGCACGTATAGCTTGCAAGGTTTCCAATTCGGTGCGAGTTGCAATCTGTGCTTGTATGTCATCTAAACGGCTAAACGCTTTTTCCCATTCCATATTAATTTCTGCAATGGTGCGGGTGGCAACTTGTTGTGCCTCCACAGCTTTAGCCAAGGGGTCAACATATTGTGAAGGACCATGCGGCGGAGCAGTCAAAACATTTTGTGCACGATGTTCAAACAATTCCAATAAACGTCGCGAATCCACAACCCCATCTTTAATAACCTGATCCATTTGCGTGATAGGCGTACCAGAAACCAAATTATCTATGTCAAAATTAGGTCGCAACACATACGGATTAGTAGCCGTAACGTTTACAAAATAGTCAGACATGGGCGAAACTGGCATAGGGGTAACTGGATCACCACCAGAACCCATTTCCGCTAGTCGTTGAAGAGATGCCTCATCTGTTCTTGTTCTTGGTTTTTCGTTAGGAAACAAATCATCCGCATAAGTAGACCATTTAACTTCATCAATGTGATTCAACCAAGCGGTTCCACCGTACCCATCAGCAGCAAGAGACAAATGATATTCATTCATCATCCGAGACACCAAAGAAGTTTCTGGCGTTTTAGCCATATGCGGTCTAGGCACTAAAGCATCGTAAGGAGAATTACTAATAAATTCTGATAATTCTTTACCCTCAATATTTCGTGTTGTTTTGCGGAAATTTTGGAAAGACCCCAATTCTTGCAAATGACCACCACGAGTTTGCATTTGAAAATATCTTTGATACACGCCACGCAACAAAGTGTCCGAATGACGCGCAGCCCCACGAGAAGCAATGGCTTGATTTATCGCATAATGAGTTGGGTTAAATTCTGGATCAGTAACCCTAAAGAACTTAAACACCAGATCTTCTAAATTGTCGCTAGAAGCAGGCAACAAACTTGCATCACCAAGAAATCCTGCTTGACTTGTCCTACGCAACATCATGTCACGCCAACCAATAAACTCTAAAGCATTTTGGAGAGGCTTCTTAGTGCTACCTGTCTGCGCAAAATATCGCCCAAACCTTTGAGAAGTAACCAAAGATTTTGCTTCAATAAACGCATTTGTTGAAGCTTGAAAAAAGTTGTAATCAGAAGGTCTTGATGCTCCCATCAAAGTACCTTCTGCTTTTGTTACGGGACCAGCATCTAACTCTGGTGGCAGCGGTCTGCGTGGAACCATCCCAGGGTCTTTAGCGTAAACTTCAGTTCTTGACCGAGGTTGAGCCAGTAAAGCATCTTGGGTATAAGTGTGATAATAACGATCCATCCATTCTTTTTGATAAGAAATTTTGTTATCGCCTTCTGAGCGGATCTGCTTCCACAATTCACGCAAAGAAATTTCTTCATAGATATCTGTGCTTTTAGGGCTGTCGGGTGCGAGGCCCAGTTGAGCTTGTGCCGATTTACCTTTAGCGAACATCCATTCCATATGTTCTTCATCGCTTAATTTGAGGGCGTCGGCACTAGACATGTCGCTATAACGATCTTCGGTTGATTTGCGCCACATCTTGACTTTTTCATCAGGAATATCAGAAGCGCTGACACGAGAGGGGCCACCCTTAGACCTAATTATTTCAGCAAGACGAAAATAAGCGTCATCGTTAATATCCCAAGGCGCTGATCGAGCATCAAGCAACGCACCAGTTTGCTTAGGGCTAACAAAACCAATCAGTTGGTCAAGCGTGTCATCATTAACACGCGACATGATGTCAACTGCTATTTCCCCTAAACCACTATCGAATCCCCTTGAAGTACCACCAGCAAAATCGCCCGATGGTAATTGTTCATAAATAGCTCGACCCTCCACAAGCGACCGAGGATTGAGACTTTCGTCTATAAAACCGTAAGGTCGAGAAGCTTGATTGCCGAGGATGTCCATAGAATTTAAAAAATTATCTAAAGTGCTTTTATCAGAAACAGGGTTTTTGCCCATACGAAGAAGAAGCTGACGGGCAGCTTCTTCACGCCAAGGATCCTGTCCGTAAAAACGCACTTTCCCGCCGCCAGACAAATCTAAAATAAATTGGCGATAAATCATTGCATCTTGAGAAATGGTAGAAAATTCGCTTCCATATGCTGTGGGCGACAACGTAAGATTTAACGCTGTTCCATCACTCCATGCGTTACCAGCATCCAACCCAGGGCGACCCAGCACATCAGGCGAAATAGTGTGAGGCACAGGACCACCCTTAAGTGTTCCATGTCCACCATTTTCAGTACGAATCAAATGAAGCAATTCGTCCCTGTTGGTGTTAGAAATTATTTCAGGATCAACTCCCATGCGGACAGCGTGACTGCGCAGCATGTCATCGCTGCCAGCATCAAACCATTGCAAGCCACTCATGTCAGCTAACTCTTTGGTTCGTGTTTCAAGGAAATTAATCATGTATTCGGCTTGGTCACGTTTTGCTACACCCAACAAATCCCCATGTTGTGCAACAAAACTTTTCCAACCACCGTATTTGCTTCTTAACGCAAGTATGTTGTCAACCTGTTGCGCAAAAGCCGCATTGAAATCCAAACCTTCTCTTGTCAGATTCTCTATCCAGCCACGAATAGCCAACACATAATCGTCTGAGAAACCATTCCCGTCAGCGGTTTTCCATCCATCGTCAATTAATTGTTGCAAACTAAAACCTTCGCGAGCAACTTGTTCGACAGACAAAGTTTCAATAATTTCAGGAAGCTCAACCATTTCGTCAAGCATTTGTGCTTGTACATCTAATTCATCGGGATCGACTGCTCTCGCAGCAGGCGTTTCCCGAGGTAAATCATCTACCCACGTTCCAGCACGATGACCAAACGTGTCAAACATATCTCCACGAGTTAAACGACCTAACTGATCGACAAACATACTCCCATCGCGACCAACAGAAAAATTGCCCAACAGCAAATCGATAGCAAAACCTTGCCCTATTTGAGAGTTGCTGTCATACGCAGTCCACACACCTTGTGCGGGAGGTGGTTTTATAGAAGATCCATAAGTTAAAGCATCTCCAAACTCGGGTTCTCCAAGCTGATTAATATACGTTTGACTTCCAGACAATTCATCAGTATCAATCAACTTAGGATGATTATGCATGTCTGTTTGTTTTACAGTCGAAGGAATAAAATTGTCTGACCCAAAAGGCCCAGGGGTATATTCGACAGCAATATCGCGGACAGGAATACCAAGTTCCCTATAAACGGCATTGGCAACAGGAGCGGAAGCAACTGGATCGGGTATCGACGGATCATAAACCGTAGACTTATCGATTTCATACACTCTCCCATTTGGCATAAACCAAAACTCGGTATCCCTTCCTTGGTTTTGAGCATTTGCGTAACGTCTGGTCAATCCCATTTCCGCAAAAGGGTTATTGGGACTCGGGTCAAAAAGTTCCTCAGGAGAAACCTGTTTACCATTTTGCTGAATTGTTTCTAAAGTTTCCGTAGTTCTTATGCGCATTTGGCTTCCGTCTTGCAAACCACGGAAATAAGCTTCTTGAAACTGTTTTTGATTAACGTAAGTTGGTAACCCAACAAGCTCAAAATCAGAATGAACAGCGCCAGGAATAGGCATAGTCAATTCACCCACAGGTGAAGCGCCAATTGATACTTCCAAACTGCTCTGTCTGCGCAACAAAGCTTCTGAATAATCATTCAATATTTTTTGTAAATCGTTTATATCCCCAACCGAAGCAAGATTGGTTTTCCCATTTATGGAAAAAAGCAATCTTGTAGCATCGTCAATTTCTTGTCGAGTTGGAGCATCCATAGGGCGTGCCCCCAAAGCTTCAGCCACACGACCATACCCAGATCTATTGTTTGCCATTTGCACTCTGAGTTCACCCATGCGAGCGGCTCGTTCAAGTACATCATTTGCAGCGACAATGTTTTCTTTTGTGGGAATGGCATACAACCGAGCAGCAGGTAAATCGACACCTGCTTCAACAGCACGAGTCAGCATGTCATCCAAAACAGTCAACGAACCTTCTATGGATTCGTCAGCCAAATCCAAAGCAGAAAAAACAGCTTTAGTTACACCCTTGTATTCACCCATGACCCCAGGAAGAAATCGGTCAATGTCTTGCAAAACAAGCCATTCGCCAACACCTTCTTGGTCAATGATTCGAGCAACATCCTCAAAAGCTTTAATCCCGACAGGAGCAGGAATTGTCACATCATTACCAAGAGCATCAGTAGTTTTAAAAACTCTGGTCATTAAATAATTGCGAACCTCTGGAGGAATATTCCCCTCAGCATTCATTAAAATTTTAGTTGGATCTGTCTGAGCTTGATTTATAATCGCAGCTTCGTCAGCGAAATCGTCCAAAGACTGATCGGGAAGCAAGCCACGTGCTTGCGTAGCCTCAGGATCGAGATAAGCACGAACGGCGTCTTCAAACTCTCCCTCAAACCATTTATTGAATTGACGTGCTTGGTCAATGTCTTTAAAAGTCTGAGTGATACCACGTTCAATTAAAAATTTGGTTCCAAGAGCATTACGAGCTTCATCCCAATGAGCGTAGTAAAGACCGTCCTGATAACCCTTAGCTGCGTTGTTCCCCATCTCCAAAGACAAAAGTTCATTTTGTATTTTTTGTCTTTCTTCTTCCAACGCTCGCACACGTTTTAATTCTGCTTTAGTAAAAGCCGTGTCATCACCAGCATATTTTGCTCGCAAAGCATCTGTCTCGGCTATAGAAGCAGCACGAATTTCCATTAACTCATCGACACGTTCCTGCGCAGTAATGCGCACACGTTCCGCTGCTAAACGTTGCTTTTCCAAAGTCAAAGCTTGAGCAAGAGCATCCGCTTCCTCGTCAGTAGCTTTCAACAAAACCTTTTCAATGGCTTCAATAGCTTCATCGTTGAATGCCTGATTTAATTCGCCTTCTTCAACAGAAATGCGTATGCGATTAATTAAATCTTTGCGTGCCCGTTCCACTTTGATAGAAGTAGAACGAAGTCGAGCAGACGCATCAACCTGAGCTTGATCGGGAAAATAAGCCCCCGAAACCCAACCATCAGCATCCAACAACACTGCTTTACGAAGCATCAACGTTTCAGCCCAAGCGTCACCAGTACGTTTACCTAACGCAGAGGTATAAGCGCTCATCGAAGTGAAAATGTTTGCGTCAAACAAGGTATGGTCCATACCCATTGACTGCATGATGTCTGCGATCTGTGTTTCTATGTCTGGAGCAACAGCGTCAGGCCCAGGATCTTGTCCGTACCTGTATCCCTTGGAATTTGGTTCCGCAAATTTGTGACCAACAAACTCATCGGTTTTACCGTCAGCAGCTTCGTTAAATTCTTTCCTAAAATCTTTTATAGTTTTGTCGTCAAGATCCCGTAACTGCTTTCCCTTCGCTGCAACAAAATCCTCAAAAGCTTGCCGATATTCTTCAGGTGAAACATAACGACGATTCTTTGTAAACCCAGCATTAGCAAAATCACCTTGTGGCGTATATCGGTTATTCGCCCAACGTTTACCAATCGCATCAGCAGACTCCTCGGTCAAAACACGAGGAGTCCAATCATCCAAGAAACTAATAAACTCGTCGCCACCCAAACGATGAGCTTCCTCACCAACAGAACGAGTGAACTCCTTTGTTACACGAACAGCTTCCTCACCAATTGTTTCAATAGCTTCTTCGTTGCCATTAACTGCTTGTTTTAAAAGAACACCCAACTCGACATCCGCTATGCCAGGAAGTCTTTTACGCAAAATCGGCAAAACAGTGTCTTGCCAACCACGACGCATACTGTCAAATTGATTACCTGCACGTCTAGCCATTTGACTACCACGAGCCATAGACCGCAAAGCTTCCTTAGATTGAATTACTTTGCCAGGAGCAGAACGTTGCGCCGCAGGCACACTGTAATGACCGTCACGAATAGTCTGCTTAAACTCAGCGCCACGACCAGACAAGTTCTCACGCCATATTTTTCCTATTTTGCTGTCACCTATTTGACGGCCAACACGTTGGAAAAACATGCCAGGAGTACGCAAGTAAAGATCAAGAGTCGGATTATTAGTACTAAAGAACTGCATAGCGATGGGTTCAGTCATCATCTCTGTGCCTTCACGCACCCGAACACCGTTGCTATTTACAACCCTTCTAGCAGTATTGTTTAATCCGTTTATTATTCCCCTACCAGCAGGACCAGTACCCGTTAAGCGCCAACCAACAGTTGTGCTTAACGAACCAGACTTAACAGAAGTATCAACCCCACGATGAACCAAATATTCAAAAACATCAGAAACAGGCGTACCCTGATCTGCCATATTTTGGACAAAACCTCTAAAATCGTCAAACGTTTGCCAATTTCTATTAACACCAAGACTTTGAGCAATAGCGCCGACACGGTTCATCTCAGCAGAAGAAATACTAGAACGACCAGCAGTAAGAAGTTTTGCTTGCGTGTCAGCAAGATCTTGAACTATCGCCAACAAAGACCTGTGCTGATTTGCGGCGAACCCAGGAACAGCAAACCGTTGACCACCAATAATCAGATCCGACATTGCTATCTGCAAGTTACGAGCAGTTTCACGTGACGTAGCGCCAACACCACCAGTACCTAAAAACGTTTGCGTAGAACGCTCAACAAGCTCTTCGACAGTTCCAGCAACAAGATTGTCAGTTAAATCAATACCTTCTCTTGCCAAAACTCCACTATAAGCATTCTTATAAGCATTCCTTACTGCGGCTTGCTGTGCAGCATTGCCAGCACCAGCAAGCGATGTAGCAACGTCAAGACCCAGCCCAACGTTACGGATACCTGTCAGCGGATCAGCCCAAATATTTAAAACTGTGGCAGCTAAACCACTAGGAGAAACACGTTGTTTGTAACTAGGTAAAACAGGAAACCAATCAGGAATAATTGTTGCTTCCGAACTTTCCCAACCAAAAACATCGCCCTGCAACCAATTCTGGTCACGCAAAACCTCACCAAACGTATAAATCTGATTCCATTCAGAATCACCTAAACCAGTACCAGTTTGACGGTTCCAATCATTAGAAATATTTTTTGTTCTATCCCACTCCCTCCGCAAAGAATCCAAACCCCATGCTTCTTTGTCTAAAGGATTTAAGTCACCTTCTTGCCAAGCAGCAGTAACATAATCAGCAGTTACATCAGCAAAAGCAGCAATACCAGACAAAGGCTTACCGACAGCAAACAAAGCTGTCGTAGGATTGGCGAAAGAAGGAAACAGGGCGTTACGAACTAAATTGGCACCTGGAAAATCTGTAACCCAATTACGTCCCTTTGTTTGCACATAGCTTGCTTCAGGCTGCATGAAACTATTTGTAAAACTGGATGTACCAGCAGCACCAGTTTTAGAAACATGTCTGCCTATATCCATGTACGAAGGAACTCTTTGCCCAAACGATTGGAAAGTAGGAGAAACATTTGTTCCGTAACCTGGAACAGACAAATTTCTGGTTACTGCTTCTTGAATTTTAGAAGTAGTAGTACGAGAAGTCGCAGAAGCAGATGGCTTATTATTTATAGCTGCTAACGCATCAGCTAAAGCTTTTCTGTTTGTTGCAGTTGTCGATGTAGCCATAACTTAACTCCTACGAAGGAAGCCAAGCTCGGCGTCCAGTATCTACGTATGTCGTATAAGGAGTAAACATATCCCAACCAGGAGACGTTGTTTGCGAATCGTGGAAAGTCCTGCCACTCATGTTCAAACGTTCTGGCGCATTCATACCAAAAACCGTAGTTGCGTTAATACGGTTAATAGCCCCCTCAAAATCCATTTTTGATCTTGTAGCGGATCCGCCCGTTAATGTACGGAAATCATCTTCGTACTGGTTCATCATATTAATATTTGCTACTTGCAGATTCACAAACTTTTCAATATCCGCTGCGGCCTGATTCTTTAAAGGAGTATCTAAGTCTTTGACTTCATCAGCGTAATTTATATCCATTCCTGGTTCTTCTTTAAGTTTTTCACTTAAAGCATTTAAATCATAATCATATTTTTGTGAAATATTGGCTGACAAAACCTGTGCTTTTCGATCAGTGTCCACCCAAGTAACCGCATTCATAGCGACACCCTCATCGAACCCCTCAGAAACCAAAGACTCAAAAGTACCAGGCTTCAAATCCGCCGCAGGAGTCTTACCCAAAGCATCACTCAACAACGTGTTCCGCTGTGCGGAACTCATAGCAGCCACTCCACTAACCTGCGACTGAGTTGGACTAGGCCCATAAACCTTTTGGGCAACAGCCATAGCCTCACCCATATCGCTAGTATCACCCGACAAAGCAGCAAGAGTCGCAGCATCCTGAGCCTCTTGCATACGACCTTCCTGCGCTACTTGCAGATCCATTCTTTGTTGATCTAAACCAAACTCAAGTTCAAAACGACGTTTCGATTCAAGAGCCGCTTGTGCAGCATCAGCACGCTGTTGCCCTATTTCCGCCTGTCTGCGCGCATAATCCTCATCCCGACGTTGTTCCTCAATCGTGTACTGAAGCTTCGCCATACCATTATTAATAAGAGCTTGAGCCAAAGCCATATCACGATTGTTATTGAACTGCTCAATGCGCAACGCCTCGTTCATAACCATTTCTTTTTCTTGCACATTCAAGCCATTTAACGTTTGCTGTAAAGCCATTTGTGCTTGACCTTCCAAAGCAAACTTTTCAGCACCCAAAGCATTTTTAGCGTCAGCCATCATAAGCGCAGGCGCAGCCATCCGCTGCGCCGCAGCAATATTAGCCACAGCCTGAATCCGACCCATAGAGCTTTTAGCGCCGACAGCAACCGAGTTCACAAGAGCGTTAGTAAGCGTAACAATTTCAGCAAACTCTGTAGTCAACTGATTAGGTCCTGCTAAAGCAGTTCCGCTTGCCACATTTGCTGCCTGATCTGCAACCATTTGGTCAGCACGAGTAGCGGCATCGGCCACCAAAGTGTCGATAGCCGCAGTACGCATACTCTCAGTTTGTTTAACTGTTTCAGTAGCAGCTTTCGCTATTGCATCTATTTGCTTACCTTGCAAATTGTAGCCAGCAGCTATTTGTCGAACAGTTTCAGCGTTAAGACTTCTCGCACCCTTGCGAGCTTCATCTATGAGGGAAATGATTTTAGAAGTTAAGTCTGCTGTTTCTAATTCGCCAAGTTGTTCTTGTATTAGTGCAGCTTGATCGTCAAAACCTGTACCACCAGTAGGAAGCTCAATAGTTTCGTCGGATTCTCCCTCTTTGGTTATTGTGCATACACCATTAACCATTGTGCCACCTGCTGCGGCACACAATTCTTCAGGAGTTTTCTTAGGAACGCCTTGTTCCTCAGCGTTAGCTATACCCCAAAATGCTTCCTCAATAGCATTCAAATTTCCGTCAGCAGCATCTTGCATAGCTGCATCAAAAGCACGAGAATCAAGCTCGGTCATTGTCGGGCCACTAGGAGTACTAGCAGGCGAAGTTCGACGCATGGTATCTAAAGACCCAGCGTCAATAGCTTCAGAAGCAGAAGTGCCTGTACGGAATTGGTCTTGATTGAAAGAATTACGACGAGCAAAATCGCTTGCAGCGTTTCTTGCTTGGTTGCGCAAAACAATAGGGTTAATTGGTTTTGGCGTTGGGTTTGCGTTGTAATTAATTTGCGAATTTGGCATATCCTGTTCGCCAGGACTAGTAGTTGAGTCAAGACCACGCAATTGAGGATTATTTCTAGCAACTTTTTGGTATTGTCCACCAGATACAGTCCCATAAGACTGCAAACTAGGGTTATTAGCAAACGCATTCTGAGCAGCTTTAAGAAGCTGCTCATCAAAACTAGTAGCCATTACCGCATCAACCCCTGAATCGTTTGCGCAGCACTAAACCTCCGCAAAGCCGCAGCAGACTCATCATCCATCATCCCACCATAAAGCTGTTCCTCAAGCATAAAACGTTGACGATCCAACTGCTGTTGAGCCTCCGCTGTCTGCGCAGCCAAACCATATTGTTCAAGCAACCGTTGCCCAGCCATGCGCTCTTGCGCTCGCTTCCGCAACCCAGAATCAATCATTCCACGCTGATTAAAACGCCCAGGCATAGAACGAGCCATATCCTGAAACTTTTTAGTTAGCTGAAACTTACCTAAAGCAGATTGACGTTCCGTGCTCTCACGAGCACGTTGAATATCATCCAACCCGTAACCATACGAAACGGCACGAGAAGTAGTCTGTCTATCACTTTCTGCTCCCGCACCATAAGCCATTAGCTAAACACCTGTCCAGTCAACACAATCTGATCCGATTGCGTGTTCAATGTAAGCGCCAAAGCACCACTCGTTCCACCCCCCTGAAGAGGAGCCGTAGTGGTCACAGCAGAAATATCGCCAGTAGAAACCTGATCGACACGTTGCGCTATCCGTTTAATACCCGACATAATTACGCCTCACCGAAGTAAGTAATATGAATATCCGAATCAGCCGAAACTCGAATAAATTTGACAGTAGCCAAATCCCATTCATACACATCGACAACAGAATAAGGGTTCAAGTAATGCCCGACAGATGCCGTGGGGGTACCCCACCGCATCCGCACAGCCTCTGCGCCATTAGTAATCATGGCTGCAACTGAACCTGCTGGAACTGTTAAACCCACAGCGACAGACGAAACCGTTAAAGCTTGGTCGCTTATGCTTTTGCCGTAATCGGCTGCTGCCCTAGAAATTCCCATTTTAACTCCAAAGTCCTAGTCGGACTGCTTCAAGATCATTTTGTAACACTGTAATCGCAGCAGCATTAACCACAATTGCTGCCGCATTCGTAGTTGCAGTAGCAGAAGTAGCGCTGACAGTTGACTCGGCAGATCTGGCAATCGCCATAGCTCCCGAAGCAACCGCACGAATATCGCTATCCGTATCGCTAATAGCTTCAATTTTTTGAGACAGTTTCCTTAATTCATACTCTAAAGAAACACCGTTCTGTCCCAGAAACTTGTGCGTAGGGCGATACGTAACAGCCATGTCAGCCTACTAAAGCAGCAATTTCGTCGTCAGTTAGACCAAGCTCAATAAGTTTAGCGTTACCTGACTCTTTATCTGCTGCACGTTGAGCTTCTGCTGCTGCTTCAGCTTCACGAGCAGCTAAATCTGCTTCTTTATCTTTGTCTCTTTGAGCTATTTCTTCTTCAGTTAATTCAACAGTAGTGGCAATACCTGTTGCACAATCAACCACAATTTTTGTTTCCATAATTTTGCCTAACTATTAGAAGTTCCATACATGCGAATACGTGACCCAGAAACAAAGTTTCCGTTGTTAAGTTCAAATGTCATTTGAACAAAAGGAGCCACAACCCTTAGGTTGCCGTTTGCTTGTGAAGAGGAACCAAAATAACTTGCGTCAGTTATAGTTCCCCCGTACATGTAAAAACCTTTGTTTATGCCATCTGTACTGTATTCAGGAAAATCTATTCGATAACAACCAAAGTACTGAGCAGTAGAACCAAAGTTAGAAGAAGAAGAATTAGGGACTCTTACAATCAGGTTTATATTATCGGTGCCAGTACTACTCGAATAATTTGAAACATCTTGTTGGCTTACATAGTTAATGAAATAAGCAGCAAGATTGCTACTCCAAGGAGAACTAGTTTGTGGAGTTACTTTGAGATCAGTTTGAGTACTTGCTGCTGTAGTAGTGCTACGGATAGAAAGAAAAAAATGAAGATTATCGTGGGTTTGAGGAATGCTATCAAATTGGATAGTTCCCGAACTTCCATCTGCGGTAGCTGAAGCAAGTAAATCATAAGTTTGCGCCATAGCTACTCTCCTAAAAACCCGTACAAAGTGATTTTTGAATCAGTTAACCAAGCTGCTGAGTTTTCCCACTGAAATTTCAGTGACGTTACAGCAGCAGTATTTCGCCAAACAGCATGTCCATTTCGTACTTGGGTTCTTAAAGTTCCACCGCTTGTGTTTTGAGTAGCGTAACCAGAAGCAATATTTACACTTGTGTAAGCGTTAGTGTTTTTGTAATTAAAAATTTCAGCTTCAAAATAGCCGTAACCAAGTGCGCCGTGCGTAGTGCTATTACCTGCATTGCCAAGCGTAGGATTTACGTGACGACCCTTCGTTGGACCTGCTGAACCATTCATATTTGAATAAACAACTTGAGAGCCGCCAGCGTAACCAGTTCCAAGTTCAGAAACGTCATACCCAGTGTTATTACTATTAAAAGTCATAAAATAATAAACAGGGAAACTATCGCTAGAGCTACTGGACACTAACCCACGTAAACATAAGTGTTCATAAGTATTAGGAATGCCCGTAAACTCCAGTTCTGTTGCACTCCCATCTCCGCCATTTATTG
>WLWH01000338.1_pt1 | contig 38740 bp, 51 predicted proteins | sample 6712741 | NCBI WGS metagenome assembly WLWH01 (sample SAMN12718694, study PRJNA515312) | sponge metagenome | isolation source: marine sponge | host: Mycale hentscheli | place: New Zealand: South Island, Marlborough, Capsize Point | collected 2003-05-01
CTCCAGGCCCGCCGCGCATACATTCAGAATGTCTCTCAGCAGACATTCCCCGCGTTCGCGGACCAGATCAACAAGTACTTCCCCAAGGAAGACTTGACCGTATACCTATGGGATGACAACAACTTCTCAGCATTAGATCCATTCGGCAACGATGATCCAGAATACGAGAAGTACCTAGAGAATTGGGCACCCAACAAGAAGGGCAGAGACTACACTTGGTTGTTGAACGCCTGTAGAGCTTCTACCACAGTGATCTTGAACATGGATTACAGTTCGAACCAAATGAAAGTTTGGTCAGGATACATACTGACATTGGCCAAGACATGGTTCATTAATTCAAACGCAGATGACTCAGCATCGTTCGGTGTGTTGAATAGAAACAAGATCAACAACATGCAAGAACTATTCCCCAAGATTAAAAAACTAAAAGACAATCTTGGCTTAGTAGTAACTGGATTGGCCCTTATGTCCTCTGTTGGTGCAGGTATTCAATCTCTTAACGCTGTACTTATTACTCTTACAGGAATTGATGAAAGGATGAATAACATTGAGTATGAATTTGTAATTCTTAAAGATAGCACTTATGTACAAAATGATATAGCTGTATTGTATGAAAAAATACAATCATTAGAAATAGCTGCACAGAATGTCGGTAGGTTTACTGAAGAAATGGCTACATTACAAGCTAACTTATATAATTTAGAGCAACAGGTTAGAGATGGTGGGTTTGATTTAGATAGATATTACTTATTAGAAAAGTGGGAATATCAAGACCTTAATGATTCGTTGACTAGAGTAGAAACACAAATACAAACTGTTAACAATAGTATGTGGGAACTTAACGATATAAAAACTAGACTAGCATATTTGGAAGCAAACAACCACGGACATTAAATTATGGTTACTAAATGTAAATCATGTAGTGAGCCACCTATTCTACGTAATAAAGATACATATTGTGGTAATATAGGTTGTATTGATTATAATAAAATAGTTAGGAGAAGCTATGTCAAAAAAGAAAAAGCCTGCGAAGAAGAATAAACCTAAAAAAACATATAGGTATTAATTCTCATGGCACATGAAACTAGAAAAGCAAGTTTAATTAAAAAACACAATCTTAAAGGTGTTAATAAACCTAAACGTACACCTAGTCATCCTACTAAATCACATATGGTGTTAGCACAAGAAGGCCATACATTAAAATTAATTAGATTTGGTCAACAAGGTGTGTCTGGTGCAGGTAAAAATCCTAAATCAGCAAAAGATAAAGCTAGAAAAAAATCTTTTAAAGCACGTCATGCAAAAAATATTAAGAAAGGTAAGATGTCAGCTGCTTATTGGGCTGATAAAGTTAAATGGTAATTAATAAAAACGAAGATATAAACAATTTACCTGCTGCATATCAGTTGTATCCTAAAGGTAAACAACAATGTAGTAACTGTTATGCTTACCAACCTTCAGGTAACTGCACAGTATGGAATGCAGTAGTACAAGAGTTTGCTTGGTGTAAAAAGTATAAAGGAATAGTCAATGTCTAAAAAAGTTAGTTGGATGTGGGGTGGTAAACGTTATTACGGTACTCTTATTAGAGAAACTAAAACACATAAGTTTGCTCGTACAGAAAATGGTAAGATTAAAAAGATTAAAAAGAAATGAAATTAGAAGTATTAAGATTTAGTTCTGGAAAAGATTCGACATCAGGCATATTACTTGATAGTTCTAATGGAAAAAAAACATTTCTTTGTTATACATTAGAAGATGAACAACGTGACGTTAAAGTATATGGTGAAACACGTATTCCTGCAGGTACATACAAGCTTAAACTACGTGAAGAAGGTGGATTTCATAACAAATACTTAGCTAGATACGGTGCAGATTGGCATCACGGTATGATATGGGTACAAGATGTACCTAATTTTAAGTGGATTTTATGGCATTCAGGTAATACAGATGAAAATACTGCTGGTTGTTTGTTGCTAGGAAATTCACAAGAGAGTAACTTAGTGAAAAAAGATGGGTTTATTGGGTCAAGTAGAGATGCATATAAACTTGTATACCCTCGTGTAGCTGAAGCTATACTATCAGGACAAGATGTAGAAGTTACATACATAGATTACGATGGAAACATAGAACCAAGTAACAAAGCAGCACCTAATATGATACAACCACAAGGTGTAATGGATAAACTACAAGAGATAAGTGGCGAACTTCAAGTTTTATCTGCTAAACTTGATGACAGAAAGATTGATTAATGGTTAAATTACCTGATTACAGATTAGTAGAAGATTATCAAAACTCTAGTTTTGCTAGAGAAGCTGCTGAACGTAAAAAAGCTGCACAAACTCGTGCTAAAAAAGCATGGTCTAAAAAATATGGTGCTGATTACGCTAAACGTAAAGGTCGTAATAAAGTTGTAACTACAAAATTAAAAGGTCCTGCTATGGCTGATGGAACTTATATGAAAAAAAAATTTACTCCAAATCAAGGCAAAGTAGTTACAATGGCTGACCAAACTATTACTGCTAAAGGTACAAAAGGTTTAAAGGGCGCAGGTGTAAGTGGAACTATAAGTCCTAAACCAAAAAATATTTACTCACCTGTTTATACAGGTACTCCAGGTGTATCACAAACATATACAGGTGTTAATGTGACTAATCCAACAACAGGTGTAACTAAATTTACTCCTAGTAGTGAAATTAATAAAGCTATAGTTAAAGCAACTAAAGGTAAAGCTGCAGTTAAAGTTGTAGCTAAAGGTGCATCAAGGTTAATACCTGGTATAGGAACTGCAATGATAGCTAAAGATGTTTATGATGTCGGCAAATGGGCTATGTCACAACCGAAAAAAAAGAAAAAAGATGCTAACATATACGGTACAGTATCAAGTAATAAAATATACAAGGGATATTAAATGAGTGAAGAATACAAATCAATATTAGAAAAAACTGGCTGGACTTTTGTAGAAGCATTTATAGGTGCTTTAGCAGTTGCTCCTCTAGTAGGCGTAGATGCTAACGCATTACAGTTAGCTGCACTATCTGGTGCATCAGCTGCTCTAGTTGTTGTAAAAGAATTTGCCAAAAAAAAATTAGGTAAGTAATGAAATATGATGATGTAAAAGGCTTAGGTCGTGTTGAACGTTCTAAAAGAGTTGCACAACATAAACATATTGCTAACAAATTAACTAATAAAACAAGTAGTAAAACAGCTTTACCTTGGAAAACTAGTGCATATAAAGCTGGTAAAATAAGAAAAACTATGTTTAATAAACTTGGTGTACCTAAATACGGTAGCTCTAAGTAACACCTGAGTGTCTATCTAAATAACCTTCTAATAGTTCTCTGTACGCTACCTTTGTACCCATAGACTGTCTTCCATCGTATATATCGTGATGCCATTTACATAGTACAGCTGTATTATCTACATTGTATTTGCGTGCTTTGTTGCCACCCATACCAATATCTTTAAGGTGTGCTAGCTCTAACCATTTATTACTGCTACAATTTGCCCACTCACAGACGTTTCCAGCCCGTTTAAAGGCCTGTTTTCTTATCTGTGCAATATCACTCATTAACAGAGTACATAGTATATTTTAATGTAATTTCTTCCCCTGCTTTTATAGGTTTAATAGGGAACAAATGACTAACTATTGTGCCATCGAATCTTTTAATTTCACAGTTAGGTGTTTCACTATGATTAATAAAACCTCCTAAAGGTGTACGAAATACACTTCCTATTTCTTCGTACCATACATGTGTCACACCTAAAGAAGTCTCTAAGTCTTTTATTGCTTTAAGTGTAAACAAACCTAAACCTTCTATTTTGCTAGGTTGTATAGTCATGTATGTAGGTAAAGGTCTATATGTATCTTCTTTATCCATATACTGTTAGGTACTTTCCAGGTGGTAAATCCCATGTTTCTATTATATCGTTCCATCTACAGTCACCTTTATCTATTTCAGTATCACCTTCATAAATAGTATTAGATATTAACATAAACAATTGAGATGAACATTTACCATTTATTTTGCCTATTCCCATGTCTGCCATATCTCTCAATTTATTTATATAGCGCAACGTATTAGGTGTAATCTCACCCATATCTTTTTGTGTAGCAGGTCGCATTAAATCTTTAGGTGCATCTTTATTAAGACCTACAGTTACACGTCTAGGTGCAAGCTTAGCTCCTTTGTTTTCTAAAGAACTTAAGTTATGAGTACTTGATATAGTTAATTCTTTAGTATCTTTTTTAAGCTCGTAAGAAATCCATACTTCATTACCATTTTTATTAACACCTAAGAATCTTCTACCACCAAAAACATTTTTATTATTAGCGTTATCTTTCCAAGCATCTAACTTAGCGTGCCATGATTGCCTGTCTTCTGATTGCGTAATAACGTTTATTTCTTTTGATTTAGCAAAACGAGTATTCATAGTCATTATTCCTCCTCATTTATAGGGTCAATTGTTACAGTAAACTTAGGTACTAAACATTTGACTTCTTCTTTGCCCTGTTCATTTTTTACTATTACTGGCATAAATCCAAAACGTTTTTCTAATTCGTTAATAAGAACTACACCATCTGCTTCTGATACTGATATATCACTCATTCTTCCTCTCCTAACTCTCCTAATTGTACGTTGTAATCTTTAACAAACTTTTCCATAAGCCAACGTAACTTACCCATATCAGGTGGAATGTTCATTTCTGTACTACCGCATGCTTCTACAAATTGTTTACCCCATGTTTTCATGTATTGTGGGTTTGTAAATATATTTGTATTAACAATGCTTAATGTTTTATTTTTGTTCATATTTTTTTTGCTCCTCTATATCATTTAAGATAAATTCTGCACAAGAATCACAAACTTTATTGTCTGGATAAATTGTTAAATAACATGTAATGTTACATACAATACATACCATATTGTATATGTCTTCAATTTGTGTTTTCATTGTGTGTTGATTGATAATAATACATTATCGTGTCCTTTCCAACAGTGCTTGCTGCTATTCCAATGATGCCAACCATCGTTATACACTAACCAAGCTGCTACTTTTGTCGATATTATAGGGTTCTTTCTATTACTTATTATATCAAGCTTAGGTTTTAACCAAGCCCAAGTTTTATCATTAAATTGCCAAAGACCTACGTCATCTGTCCCATTTGTATTACGACCTATTGCTGTTTCTTTTCCTCTGCTTTCGCAATAAACAATAGTCATTGCTTGTACTACATCTTCTGGCTCAAAGTATGTAGAAATTAAATCGTGCCATTGTTCTACGTAAACTACTTGTTGTTCAACTACTCGACACTCTTTATACTCTGATAATAAGTCAGGTGTTAGAAACATTGGAAACAAACACCCGACTATTATCTCTAACATTAGCTAATGGTAGTTCTTAAAGGGACTTTAGTGCAGTAATAACTGACTAAGCCTTTCTTTTTTGATGCTAGTGTTGTAATTTCATAACCTTCTTTACGTAGGTTAAAAAGTATTCCGCCAAATCTATGGCAATATAACTCTCTTACAAACTCCCAGTTAGTTATAGGGTCAGAGTCCATAAACTCCTCTAAGGCCCATGCTATTAACTGTGTTTTACTTTTTACATATACGGGTACGTTTACCCCTCTAAATGCACTAGGTATCATAGCTTTCCTTTCTATCTATCGATAACATCAGGACGTAAAACTTGAGTTTTACTAAGTCCTTGGTATCTTCTTTTCTTTTTAGATTTAGCAGCCCTGCGCTGTAATCTATTCATTAGAACGGTGACAAGTCTTCACCAGCATTGTTTGGTGCTGGCTTGACTTCTCCATCTAAGTTCCACTCTACAGGTATATCACTGTTGTCTATCCACCAGGACTTACGCCACTTACCACTGTGACCACCACAGATAACAGGGTCATTAGTACTACATACAAAGTCTGGACTTTTGTCTGACTTTTTATTATTCCTATTATCGTATACCATTTGTTTACAGAAAGGACATTTAAGGTCATCTCTGTATTTATTTTGTTCTTCCATTTTATTTACTATGCCTCCCAACATATCTCCAGCAGGTTGCACATTGTTAGTTACTTCTTGTACTTCTAAACCTACAGCGTTTAACTTTTCTTCTATTGACATTGTATCAAATGATTCTTGTGTAACTACTGTTGGCATACTTACTAACTTTTCTATATAAGCAAAATACATATCAAGCTGTTCATCTGTCCATCTTGTTTTATCTGTATCAAACTTCTTTAACTGTACATATTGATTTGCAGAACCTAAAATTTTGTGTAATGTTTCTTGTGATTCTACGTTCGTGCAAATACCTTGTACTGTTTCAGCTATAAATTGTACGTCCTGACTCACGATTCAGTACCTAAGATACTGTCCATGATTGCTGCAGCTGCAGCTTTATCTTCTTTAGACATCTTATTTTCTTTCTTACGCATGTCTACTTTGGTAACCTCTACCATAGCATCTTTATCTGCTTGCTCTTGTGTATAACCGTCAGGTGCATAAGATGTAGCTTCTTCTTCAGTCTGTTTACTACCAGACCATAGCTCTACACCCAGACCGAACCTCATACATGCACGTTTAAATGCATCAGACTCAGCATCTTTAAGGTTGTTACCGTCATTAAACTTAGCATTGCCAAGCTTAAAGGTATCAACATCACCGAAGCCACTGTAACTACCCATACCTTCTATGGTTATAGTACCTTTAGCTCCAACTATTCTACTTTCTCCGTTATGTGTACCATATACAGGTTCACAAAACCAAGAGTATTTCACACCACTATCACGTAGTCTTTCTACATAATTAGCGTGTGGTACGTAGTCTCCGAACTTACCAGCAGGTGCTTTTTTAACTAGCTCCTGTGGAAATGGGGACAACAGTTTGTTGTTATTAGTCATAACATTCCTTTCTTTGTTTATTTATTATGCCGTTCCGAAAAAACGGCTAATAAATAAAGTTATTTATTTACTATGTCTGTAAGTCTAGTCACTCCACGTTCTATTGGGATAAAATTAATACCATTTTCAGTATTAACTACAAAATATGGTTGCGCACCATATCCTGCATACTCAATAGAGACTCTCTTAACAGACTCATTTACTGTATTTGACATACTATATATAGTATACCTATACTTTATCCAGTTTTACAAGGTATTCTGCAGTTACTCCATGCCCTGGTTTACAGAATAACAGCCATTGACATGGTCTACCCATGCTTGCAAGCTGCTCCATAGCATAACTATTGTAGCTTTCTGTGCTTCCATTAACCCATAAACGTACATCGTTAACATACATTGTTGTAGGTGTATGAAAGTGTCCAGCTATTGCATAGTCAAAGTCAGGCATTAGATTTCTTGATGCCAATGCTTTCCAACCTAGTAATTTCTTACCGAAACCATACCAAGGAAATCCGCTATGTCCTCGTACGTTATCTCCGTGCCATACAAAGAACTTACAGTCTTTACCAAGGTCTGCTATACCAAACCAATGGTCTTCTGTTGTACTGTCTGGTACATGAAATGATATTCTTTTATCATTATCATATATCATTGACATTATCTTTCCTAACATACGGTCACTGTTACTGTCTGGGTGATAGTCTTTTCTTGCACGACCACCTAAGCTTCCGTGATTACCTATAACCCATGTAACTTCTACTTCTTTGAAATTAGCTAGTAATACATCAAAGAACTGTGTCAATATTCTAGGTCCATCAATTGTAACTTGACTATACAAACTTGCGTCTATCAAGTGTGATTGTCCTGGAAATATAAGCTCACCTTCTACAATATCACCTGCAACTAACACTGCGCATTTGTTAACAGGGTGTGCATTTCTTTGGAGATTTGCTAGTTCTACTATTTTATGTGCATATGCAACAACTCTTTTTTCAGCTATTGCTGTGTTGTAATCGGGTGTTATTTTAGCTAACTGTATATCTGATAATATAGCTACCGCAACTTCTTCATTCTTATTAGCTTTACTTAATGTTGGTTTAGGAACATTAGGTTTAGCCCATGTAGATACATTCATTCGCACAGCATCATACATAGCTTCAATTAAATCAGCTTTTTTATTTTTAGCTTTATCTAATTGTTTAAGTAACTTAAGATTATCAGCTTTTAATTCCTGAATTTTTAGTGATTCAGCTTCTGCTATTAGTTTATCAACGTCTTTACTCATTGTTTACTACTTTCATAAAGTGATTACGTATAGCTGATTCTGATATTTTAATACCATATTCTTCTCTTAACAATCTGTGTACAACATATGGTTTTATGTTATGTCCAGAAGTTAATCGTTCTATACATCCTTGCCAGAATGGCATTGCTTCATCTGTTATTCTGTCGATAACTGAACTTGTCTTACCATGTTCAGCTTCCTTCAGAAGTTTATCTATATCTTTCATACTTGTCATTATATGTTCATTTATTTTAAATACAAGGATTTAATTTATTTACGCAGAGTCTGTAAACGAAATACGAGTGTCCCCCCTAGGGGACGCGAAGTATTGAGGTTACTAGACGGGCGTAAAATAATCAGAGTGGTGTTCACTATAGGTCACTGTTGACATGATGAATAAAATACCTTGTTGCAAGTTCTCTTTGCACTCTATTCCACTCTAATTATCGGTGTAATGCTTAAGCAAAGGAAAGGAACTCTGCCACACTTGCGTGTTACATTACTCCTTAACTATACTACATTCAGTTTTAATGCATGTTCCTTTACTTCTTCTATGTTCTTAAGGTTAATAATATTGTATTTTCTAACAAGATTATTGACATCAGCCATTAGATTAAAACCATTAGTTTCACCATGCGCACCAAACACATGCATGTCTGATACCCATAATCTTCTAGCTGGTTGTTTACCTAGCCACTCTAAAGCAGGGCCATCTACAACATTACCGTAACCTGAATGTTCATCTAAGTATTTTTCAGATACACGTTTACCATTTTTAGCAATGATACGTAAATCACCTGTGTCACCTTTACCATTGTACATAGCAATAGTAACTGCAGGTAATTGCTGCATAACTTCTAAAATATCTTGACCATTGAATGACATAGAACCTGATGCATCAATAAGTATTGTGCCACCAAGTGCAGTCATCTTTTGTTTGAATATTTTCTTATCTATACAGTATCTGTTAATGTATTTTGGACTGTAACCAAAGTCAGATGGTCTATATGACCTACCATTTCTAAGTCTACTTTGTAAATTAACAGACAATGGTGGTTGATGCGTAAACATTTCACCCCATCTACCTGTACCTTGAGAACTTCTATACAATAACTGAGATATGTCATCTCTTGTACGTTGTTCTAAAGTACCACCACCTAACTCATTAGAAGATTCTTCTGACTCACCTTTACCTTCATCCATACCAGGTGCGGTATGTTTTGGTTTAGGTTTGTATACTTCATCTTGTGTAGGTGCATCTCTAAACATGTCAAGTATTCGACTCAACTGTTCTGCATATTTTTGTACCTTACGATAGCTAATAGTCTGACCATAACTATGATTAATTATTTTCTGATGATATGTACTAATTACTCTTTCTGCATACATAATTTGTTGCTTACGATAATCAGTAACAGTATCATCATCTTTTATCATGTTGAAACAAGCTGACATTACAGTGTATTCATCATTGTATTTGAAGCTTGCAAATCTACGATTAGTATCGTTATCTGGTACTTTCCATTTACTAGCTAGACCCATAAGTATTATCTCTGCAATACCTGACTCATAAACTAATTTCATAGTTTCTTGTTGTATTGTATCTAAACATTTTGAAGGTTCAGATAATGCAAGTTTGTTCTCATATAGAAGATGATTAACTCTAACTTCTTCTAGTACATGAACAGCTTCTGCACGTACACCTGGCTTTAGCTTACCCATAGTCTTTGGACTCCACTTGGCATGACCAAGTTCATGTCTACGTATCATACGACTATGATTAATACCACATTCTGTACACTCTCTGTCGAGAGGTACTGTCATTTGTCTGTTGAGATTATCTGTAGAACCTGCAGGACTGTTGTTAACAGTACCTATTACTTCCCACTTCTCACCAGTAACAATTTCTGGATATGGATAAGCTTTACTGTTAGGCACGAGATAATGTTACAGCATCTATTAATTCTTCTGCTTTGTCTGCAAAGATTAACTTAGCTGCATTTTCTGGTGTAAAACCATTAGCTTGTAAGTTAAAGAACTCTGTCCATGCACGTACCGAAATACGTTCTTCATCATCTTCTACTAATGTTGTATCATTAATTACACCGTGCCATTCATCTGGAAATTTTTCCATTGCTTTAGGGTGTATAGTGTCAACATATATTTTTACAGGAAATCTGTCTTTCAAAGCCAATGGTAATGACTCTGGTGGACTGTTAGTTGTAGCTACAACTTGAAAGCCGTCAGCTGGTCTAACTGTCTCCTTTGTATCGTTATTTAATGTCAACATTGCTATCTCTTGGTCGTCAAGAATAGCATGTAAGAACGTCATTGCGTCTGGTGAAGCATGGTCTATCTCGTTAATTACTAGACGACCACCATTCTTCCATGATTGTATTGCAATACCGTCATGCCACTCAAAAGTACCTGTGCTAGATGGTTTGTAAAAACCTTCTAAGTTTGCACTAGCAGTATCTTCTGTCATAGTTATTTGATAGATATTATCTATTTCTTTTTCTGCTGATTTACTATACGCTTTAGGCGTATTAGTTTTAACAGCACTATATGTTTTACCTGTACCAGGTGGGCCATAAAGTAATACTCTACGGCTATTGCCCAATACAGATTCTACTAATTCCCAGCAATCGTTTGCCATGATTAGCTCCTTTCGTATCTGTATTTATTCCTTAGTATCTCTAAGAAAATCTTCTATTTCGTCACTCATATGATTTGTATGCTCAATAACAGTATTTTCTGTAAGTGTATTAAGCTCATTTTCGTCACTAATTAAACTAGCTTGAATTGCTGTTGGTTCTAAAAACATCCAGTCTGCAAATAAACCTTTATCATCTAAAAATTCAGCAAATTTAAGCACTGTTTCTTTATCAAATTTATCTACATCAGGTAAAATACCTGGGTATCTTGTCATTGTTTCTGCTTTAACAACATAATCAACTTTAATAGCTTTTGATATAGCTTGTTCTAACGAACTAGCTTCTACTTCGTATCTATAAGAAATACCATTTTCTATATCTAATTCAGAATCATCATCTATTTTATCAAATATTTGTTGTCTAAAATATGATATTTGTACTTGGTATTTTTTTAATGGTTTGGTCTTAACTTCTATTAAGTGTCCATGCATAATATTCCTTTCGTTGCTCTGCGAAATAGAGTAACGGAAGGAATGCATATAACATTCCTCCCATACTCTAGCTATCTTACACAGGGCATTATGTATTTTATAGATAGCTTGTAACACATAATTGGTAGGAATTCAACCTACAAAGCGACCATACTTTCGTATTCGCTAAACGCGTTTACTTTTATGTGCTACAAGCTACGTACGTGTAACAACCTAGACGCTGACTGTAAAGGGGAACTAAACAGCCAGCTTGGACACATGGTCTAGGTTTTATAAAGTTGTTTAATTCGGGCAGGAATAACAACTTTAATATTGCATTTTGCACAACAAACACCAATAGATACAGGTTCTGCATTATTGGTATATTCATTGTGTATGACTTTGTTACATAACCAACATGTAAATGAATCAGGCATAATCATCTGGTCCAATTACGTCTAACATAGACTTACAATATATGCTTGGTCTATGTGCAGTAAACTCTATGTCACCGTCATTAGGTATAAGACGAACCATTGCATCTATTTGTGCAACAGCGTCATCTACATCTGTGTCATATGAAAAATGAAAATCAACTGTTAAGACATTATCTTGTTGTCTATAATCTTGATTTTCAAATACATATACATCATGTTCTTTCATAATGTATCTGTATCGTATACGTTATTGATAACTGAATCTAAATCCATAAGCTTGCTTACAATAGCTTTATCAAGCTCACCCATGTTTTGCATGGTGTTTTTAATACCTTCAAGTACTAAAACTATATCATTTAGTTTTATTTCTATGTCGTCTAATTTACTTGTCATTATTACCTTTCTATATATTCTGGGTAGCATGGTTCGCAATAGTGTTTGTTATCAATTTCTCCACCACCATTATGTGTATGTGCATAACGTCCACAACCTTCGCATAGTAACCAACCACCCATTAATTATTTTTCTTATCAACAGCTTTGCTTATTTGATAACTTACTGCTTCGTGAAGCATTGCACAATGATTGCCTATGTCAGTTTTAACACGGTCATTGTTACTCCAAGATTGTAAGTCATTAAGTGTCCACTGAATAACTTGTCTTAACTCATCTACATTAAGCGTATTGAGTTTATTATCTAATGTAATATTCATAGTTTCCTTTCACTTTATATATATTACGTTCGCCCTAAAACGAACGTAATATATAAGTATTAAACTATTCTACAACGTTACCGTCATAATCGCTATCGTTTTCGATAGCGTCTAGTTCATCAAGTATCTCATCATTATCATATGATGCAGAAACATTAGCCATAGCTAATTGTTTTTCTGCATTCTCTTTACCTTTAAGAGATGTAGGACTTGCATCATGCAATTCCCACAGTTTTGACTGTGCGTCAGCAATGATACGTAGTTGCTCTGCAACTTCTGTATCAGTTTTATCAAGGTGTAAAAAGTAAGGTCTACTTTTACCTTGAGTTGCTGAATAGCCATGAGTGACAGCCATTTGACTCCACTCTGTGAGTTGTGCGCCTGTTTGCGCACAGATTACCTCGTAAGGTACGTTACTTGCCATAATATATATCCTTTCTATTATGTATCATCTATGTCTTTCATAGATAAATTTTTCTTTCACACCACGCTCTGAAAGAAAATATTTAGCTAAAGACATAAAGATACAAGAAAGGATAATTATCAAGTAGTACCTACTAAAGTCTGTGAACCCCATGTATCAGAATCAAATGGTTCGTTATGGTATTTATCTATTAGATTTTTAAATACTACCCATGCATATGTTAAGTCCATAATGATTCTATCATTTAAACATTCTGCGTCACAATAAAGCCAATTATTGTGTAATATAATTTTATTGTAATCTTGAATTTCACCAAGACATTCTGAACATGTGTTACTATCAATCATATTAATCCTCCTCCTGCATAACTACTTGTATGCCATTCTGGGCCATTAGCCCAGATGTATTGATTATATTCATACATGGTGATTGGTTTAAGACAATTACATAATCTTTCAGAACTTTCTGAATACATAAATTCTATATCAGCACTTGCTTCGTGCAAGGCTGATAAACCTATGTATTTAGCGTCCTGACTCATATAATTGTCATTAGTAGGTATTATAGGCCAACCGTCAATATCCTGGACTGAATACATTCCAGTCCAGTCAATTGATTGACCAATTACATCAGTCATTAGTTGTCACATCCTTAAAAGCTCTCTCAAGACATGTACTATATGCACTCATTTTATATAATTTATAATTATTGAATACTTTATCTACATGTTCTTTGTATTCATCTTCTGTTAGATGTGGTTTGACGACTTCACACCCGTTATATATACGGGTCATTTCGTCAAACAGTTCTTTTTGTGTAGACATTATTTACACTCCTTAAGATATAAACCTGCGCGTGCAAATTTATATCTAATTCGTGCAATATGGTACTTATGTATAATATATTTAATCATATATTCCTTTCTTAAGGAATAGTGAAGCCTAAGCCTCACTACCCTCAAATAATGATAATTGTTTAATATTATCAACTTGTTTTTGTAGCTTAGGCAAATCTCTTAATTTACGTGCAATATAGGTGTTAGATTCCTTATGCATTGCCATTAAGTTTGGCTTGCCTCCGACTGTACGTTGTGCTACACAGTCGCCGTGTAGGTATGAATCCCATGTAACCCATTTCTTTTGGTCGGCGAAATAGCTTTTTATAGGGTGTCTTTCGTCTGGAAATACTTCAGTATGACATATGCCACAATCGATAGTATTTAACCACTTAGTGTATTCAGTATCCATATTTTCTTGTCCTTTCGTATGAATTTTCTGTCTTACATACCTGACAAGACAGATAAATTTTAGTACGAAAGGACTTAGAAAATAAGAGACTAGAATACCTATGGTTAATACTAGATTGGCATATTCATATAAGTATGACAGACCAAGACGCACTCGAAAGCCTCGGCGACAAAGGTCTATAACATTAAGTTATTCTCACTGTACTGTTAGCACAATACAGTATCGGCAAGTAACTTAATGTACAGCTGGAATGTAACACATTGGACAGATAACACTGTAGATATATATAGTATCCATATCAGTACATAGTCATATCAATACACTACATATGGTATTAAATCAATAGAGGATACTATATATAGTAGTCACTTTACCGTAAGGTAAAGACACTCAGTACCTATATACAATATATGGTATGACTACTGTAGGACTTTAGTACTGAGTGTTGTTTGACTACCCAGTGTTAACCTAGACGTTGCTTATATAGTATGTAAGGCTAAAAATATATGCTGGTAATTTCTGTAATACTGTAGGTGGCTACAGTCTTTTTAGGCACTAGCGGGCATTAGTAATTGTGTGCCTAATCAAACGCTTTCTAATGTCCTTGGGTACTGCCTTTGTCTTTCTAGTGTACTGTCTTGCCAGTCAGCAGCTTTCTACATCCCGATTGCACCTTCACCTGTAACAAATTACTTGTGTTTGATGTTTGTATTTGAGAGTATAGTACCATATAATTAGCACTACGCAAACATCTACAGAAAGTTAGTTAAATGGGTCAAAATGTTGTATGTATAGCTCAAGGCTGTAGGAAGCGATTAAGTGGGAAACAAAGAAAATTTTGTTCACCTACCTGTCAAAAGAGACAGTTCGCAGCCGACAAGCGACATAATGACAAGGTTGAGAAACCAATTAACCGTGAACTAAAATCTGACGATGGCGACTACGCTAGTGTTAGACGAGGTACGTATTACCGAGCTTTCGTAAGTGAAGGATACGCTGAGTTACTAGCTAATGGGGACATTAGTGTAGCTGAGGTATCTTTACTCCTTGAGACTAGCTCGGCTACCGTCTCTCGAATGGCAGCTGCCTACAAAATTGACACCAGGAACTCCATCGCTGCTGACGGATGGGAAATATCGGAAGAAGCACAAAAGAGTTTAGAGAATTTTTCTAGCTTTCGCGAAAAATATTTTCGTACGGAACTAGGTAAGAAGTATGAAACAGCCCCCTTTCATACTAATTGGATAAATAACATTATAGATTCTATTAATAACGGTAAAGAATTATTAATATTAAGCCCCCCTAGACATGGAAAGACAGAACTGTTAATACATTTTGCTGTATATCAAATATGCAAGAATCCTAACCTACGTATTATGTGGGTAGGTGGAAACGAAGATATAGCTAAAAATGCCCTTAGCGCAGTCCTAGACGTGCTTGACACGAACGAAGAACTTAGAGAGGCATACTGTCCCCCAGGTACATCTTTTAAACCAGATAACCGTTCTGGTAAGAACTGGTCACAGAATCAATTTACTGTAGGTACAAGAACTGTAGCTGGTATTAAATCACCAACAATGGTTGCAGTAGGTAAGGGTGGAAAAATATTATCACGTGACTGTGACTTGATTATTGCTGATGACATTGAGGACCACCAAACGACTATGCAAGCTGGTGCAAGAGAATCTACAAGACAATGGTGGACAACAACATTATCTTCACGTAAAGAGGAACACACAGCTGTTGTTGTTATAGGTTCAAGACAACACCCTGATGATTTATATAACCATCTTTTAGAATCAGATAACTTTACATCAATAGTTGAATCTGCACACAAACTAGAATGTGAACTACCAGAACATACTGATGAAGTACATACAGATTGTATGTTATGGCCTACTAAACGTTCACACAAATGGTTAATGTCTAGGTTACGTTCTGCTGAATCTACTGGTGGTAGGCAGATATTTGAGATGGTGTACTATAACCAAACATACATAGAAGGTACACAAATCTTTACTATGAACATGGTTGACCAATGTATGCGACCAGATTTAGTTATGGGACAACATTATAGAAATTTACATTTAGTAGCTGGACTTGACCCTGCATCATCAGGATTTCAAGCATCAGTACTTTGGGGTATAGATGCATATAGAGGCGAATTGTTTTTAGTAGATTTAGAAAATAGACAAGGAGGCGGAGTAAGGGCTGCATTAGACCAAATGTCAGATTGGTTACACAAGTATGATTGTCGTCAATGGATAGTAGAAGAAAACGGTTTTCAAACTGCTATACGTCAAGATGATAAGATAAAAGAATTTACATTACGTAGTGGTATTCAGTTACAAGGACATCTAACAGGTAAAAACAAACATGACCCACTATATGGTGTAGGTGCAATGGCTGATTTGTTTGAAAATAGAAAAATACATTTACCTACAGGTGATTCAGAAAGTAGTGCTAAAATACAAAAATACAGACAACAGTTGTTATACTTTGATGGTAAACCTGTTTCAAAGCGAAACAAGGAAAAAACTGATATAGTTATGGCTAGTTGGTTTCCGATGAAAGTATTTAGACGTATGCAAAAAGAACGTTTAGCTGACGTTGGAACAGATTACGAACCAAGTTATGGAGATTTTAAATTAACTAATATGAATGATGCACCATGGGGATAGAAAACTTAGACCTTAAAACATACAATGAAATTATTGAAAGCGCCTCTGAGTTAGTCGGTGGACAAGCAGTACAAGAACGACAAATAAGTAAAGCTCGTATTAAGGCTATTTTAAATGGTGGTAGTGAAGGCATGAGGTCTTTACTAGGTGACTCAATGAGTGCAGAAGATGCTGATTTGTTACCTGCACCAAACTTATTACAATCAGGTATTGATAGATTAGCTCAAAAAATATCTGGTGTACCACAAGTACGTGTAGATATTCTTAATGGTAATGAATCTGAAAGAGCTAAATTTCAAGCAGAAAAACTAGAACGAATAGTAACGTCTTATGATTCAACACAAAATCTAACTACACAGTTAGCACAAGCATCTAGATGGTTACCTGGTTATGGTTATTGTGCTTGGGTAATATCAACAAAAGTTGACAGTAATGGTTACGTGTATCCTAGTGCAGAACTAAGAGACCCATACGATACTTTTCCTGGAAACTTTGGTCCTGACCAACAACCTAGAGAACTAGCAGTTCTTAGACGAGTGCCTAGATATAAACTTGCACAAATCTATCCAGAGTTTAAAGATGAAATTATGAGAAAAGATGATGATGAAACAGGAGAAGATTATACACCTGTTCCTACAGAATTTATGAGTTATGATACAAACAACTCACAAGATTGGGAAGATAACACACGAGCTGGATTAAGAATAATAGAATACTATGACCAAGGTGGTACATACATAGTATTTCCTGAACGTAAATTAATTTTAGATTTTATACCAAACGTTCTTTCTACTCCTCCATTTGTCTTTATGAAACGTATTTCTTTTGACCAACTTAAAGGACAATATGACCATGTCATAGGTCTTATGGGTATGATGGCAAAGATAAACATTATGTCTGCTATCGCTATGGAAGATGCAGTATTTACAGAAACAAACATTTCTGGTGAACTAGAGTCTGGACAATATAGAAAAGGTAGATTTGCCGTTAACTATTTGTCACCAGGTACACAGGTCAGCAAACCACAAAATAACATGCCATATCAATTGTTCCAACAAGTGGACAGATTAGAAAGACAATTGAGGCTTGTTGGTGGTTATCCTGTTACTGATGATGCGCAGTCACCTAATTCGTTTGTAACAGGAGCTGGTTTACAAGAACTTAATGGCGCTATGTCATTAATGATAAATGAGTATAGAGAAATTATTAAAAACGCAATTGTTGAGATGGATGCTAAAAGATTAGAAATGGATGTTGTTCTAGCATACACTACAGGTGTGACAAAAAAACCTATGATAGGTTATATTAACGGTTCTGCTTTTTCTGAAAACTATCAACCTTTAAAAGATATAGGTGGAGATTTAAGAACTAGACGTATTTATGGAGTAATGGCAGGATTTGATGAGCCACAAAAAATAGTAACTGGATTGCAATTACTACAAGCTGGTGTTATAGATACTGAAACATTACAAGATAACATAGATGGTTTAGAAAATATACAAAAAGTACAAGAGCGTATTAGAAAAAATAAAGCAGAAGGTGTTTTGTTTGATTCAATACTAGCTAGGTCAGCACAAGGCGACCCATCTGCAACAATGGCAGCTATAGCAATCTATGAGCAACCGAATGCTATAACTGATATTATGAAACAGTTTTATACTCCTGAAGAACCTGGTATGACACCAGAGCAGGAAGCAATGATTCAACAGCAAATGTTGGGTGGACAGGGCTTGCCACCACAAGCCCCACCATCCATTGCAGAAGCACTTGGTGGATAATGGAAGAATACGTAGAAAATGAATTTTGGGATATGGTGTATAACGAATATGGTGTACAAGATGAATTTGATGTACTATCTGAAGATGTAGCAAATATAATATATCCAGCAGAAGGTATTATTATTTTTATAACTAAAGATTTTTATAATAGAAAGGATAAATAATGCCAGGTCGTGGAGGATATAGAAAACCAACACCTACTGCTAAAAATGCAGTATCAGGTGATGGTGCTATGAGTCAAAGAACAGATGGAAACCCTTCTGCTCCTGTTGCTGCTCCTGGTGGAGATTACGGTAGTAGACAAAAAATAGAAAATGAAGTAGCTGCAACTGGTGGATTACCTAAAGTACAAAATTTACAAAATAAACAAATGCCTAACTTAAATGTAGCTAGACCTACTGAAAGAATAAACGAGTCACCTATTGAAGGTACAGCAATGAATGGTGGTTTAGGTATTACACAAGAAATTAAAACACAAGTAGATATATTACTAGATGTACTAGAGCTTAAAAGTTCTAATCCTGCATTAATAGCACAATTAAGAAATACTAGAAATACTCAAAAACCTACAGCTTTGTAATGAGTAATAATTACTTAGACCAAAAAAATCTAGCAAGATTAGCTGAGATTAACAAAACTCAGACAAAACAAATGGAACAATTTTTGTTTATGAATCCTAATTTTCAAAATAGATTTGAAGCAATTAATAATATGTACAGTAATTTACCTTTAGATATTGTTATTGATTTATCTATGTTTAGTGAACAAGAACTACCAGTTGAATCAGAATCTATTGTTACATTAAATAATACAATCATAGAAGAACAAGCAATACAAGCAGCTAATGATTATCAACAGTCTAAAGAAGATTATAGAGATAAAGATTACGCAGATAACATGACAATGAATTATTTAGATGTGTTATCTTTTGGCGCAGTGTCATCATCATTGTATTGGGCTCAAAGAATGGCTTTTGGTAAAAATTATAATCCTGAAGGTGGAATTATAGATACTCCTATAGGAGCTATTGATGTAACTCCATCAGCACCTAACTTTGGTAAAACACAAACTCTTGTTTTATTAGCTGAAACTTTTAATGCAGCTTCAGAAATATTTGTTAAATACTCTCCTAGTTTTAGAAGTTCTATACAAAAACCTACTTTACGTAGAGATGAAGAAGCTAAAGCACGTGGAGAATTTGGTGTTGAAGTTGTACCTGGAAGTCAAGAATTTAAAGATTTAACTTTTATTGAAAAAAATGCTATGGCAATACCAGGAGTTAATTTATTAGTACCAGGTAACAGAGCATTATTTAATGGACGTGTTTTAGCTTATGCACAACAAATGAATGCTTTAGATAGATTTATGGAAAGTGGTAAAACTAGAGAATTTGCACAACAATACGTTCCTATTGATTTTGCTAAATCTAAAATAAGTGATTTAGGTGTTGAAGGTAATTGGAAAGAAGAAACAAAACAGTGGGTGCGTTATGCAAAAGAAGGTCGTAAAGTTGGTGGTAGACCAGCTATTGCTCAAATTATGGAAGAAATATACAAAGGAAGACCTGTTAATTACAACAGAGATAACTTAATAGTTGCTGAATCTTTATTTGCTGAAGATAGTCCTGTAGTACAAGATATGGTAAACAAAGGTTATTCTTTTGAATTTGCATCTAAAATGTTTTATGAAGATGTAGGTAAACCAATTTATGGTAATGATGTAGCAGAAATACCGTGGACAGCTATACAGACACCAAATGAAATTGAAGCGTTTGCTGGTAGACAATTTATATATACACCTGAAGCTGCAGAACAATACGAACAAACTCGTGTTAGAAATAACAACGAATTGTTTGGAGTAAAAATTCCTTACTCATCAGGAAGGTATCAAGCTTCATTATTGTATGATGTTGGTTCTTCAGAATATAATCAGTTATCTGGATTTATAGATGGTGCTGAAAGAATAGTACCTGAATTAGTATTACAAAGAGGGTTTTCTTTTGCTAGAAAACTTAAAAATTTAAGAAATGATGTTAATGCTTTATCACGTATAGATGACGCTTCTTTGTGGAGTCAAGATAAAAAAGTATCTATGATACAAGATTTTGTTAAAAAAGAAAAAGTAAACCCTGTAACAAACGTACCTATTGAAAATGTTGATGAATTTTTACAAACTTTTGATTACACAACATCATTAAGAAAATTTACACCTGATTTAAAAACTGATTTAAAATCTGTTAAAAAACAATCTGCAAAATATTTTAGAGATTACGGATTATTTGGTGGTAGAGCGCCAGGATTTTTAACAACTACTGGTCCTAAAATTGTTAACAGATTAGAAAAAAATGGAAACTTATCTAAATATGCAGCAGAAACTAGCGAATATAAAATAGCTACTGATGCATTTTTAGGTAAATTTCCAGAAGCAGTACAAAAAGAAATTGTACGTATTAATAATGTAGACGAAATGTCTAAATTGTTTAACAAAATTTATAGTGACGCTGGTTTAACTTTACCAAAGATGTCTGACCCATTTAAACAAATGTCTAGTCCAATAAAAGGTTCTAATTATTTAACTGCAGGAATTAATGCAGTTACAGGTAAAAATGTTAGTGTTCCTTCTTTTGGTAGTCTTATGGGTAGAACTGCTAATAAAGGTTTACAAATTGCAGATAATGCAGTTAGAAAACCAGGTGCTATTTATCGTTCATTGAGACAACCTCAAATAAATATGCAATTAACAGATGTTAATAAAACATTAGGTAAACAAGAATTTGCTCGATGGACTAAAACAGGACAACAAAATCTTAGTAGAAACATGGGATTTTTTCACGAATTTACAGATGGTATGAGTCCTTATTGGAGAAAATGGTTTTCTGTACAACCTGGTGGTAATTTATCTTATTCTAATAGAAGTAAAGCATATACAACATTAGTAAGACATTTAGCAAACATTGGTTATGGAGACAAACAAGCTTCAGAAATTATTAGAGAATTTCATAATATTAAAAAATGGAATGTACAAACTGTTAATGCTTTTGCAAGTAAATTACGTCAACAAGACGTATTATACGTAACTGGTCGTAAAGGTACTGAAAGGTCTAAAATATTACAAAGAAGAATTGACGATATGTTTAATGACGAAGGTCGTGTTAAAAATTATCTTATAGACCCAACAGGAAGACAAATAGATACACAATGGTCAGGTAGAAGTATAAGCGAAGAAGGAATTGTAAACTTTTTACCAACTATATCTAAAATGGGTGAAGCAGCAGATGCTGGTGCATCATTAATAAACAACCGTGCTATACAAAGAACATTAGGTAGATTTTTTACAGACATGCCAGATGCTTTTATAAGTAGTCAAGCAGATTATGTAACACCAGAAGCATTAGCGCAAATGGCTAAAAATATAAAAGAACAAGGATTTTTTAAAGGACTTAAAATACCTTCAAGAAAAATTGAAGAAGATGTATTTACTTATATGGCTGATTTTTATACTAATCAGTTATTTAAACCTAAAGCTATTTTAAAACCTTCTTTAACTCAAAGAGTTTTACTTGAAGAACAACTTGGATTTTTTGTTCATCCTGATTTAGATTCTGTATTTAGTCATCCAATTGATTTTATGAACTGGATTTACAGTTATGGACAACTTCCTAAAAGAGCGCCTTTAAGAAAATTAATGGAACAAATTGTTGAATCAGGTGAAGATGTTAATGAAATAACTATGGGTGTTTTATATAGAGATGCTTTACAAGTGAACTTTGCTAAAAATGGATTTAATACAAGTAATATGATAGATAAAAATAGTATTAACTATGTTCCTATAAGTGCAGATAATCCTAAAGTTTTAGGAGGATACATATTTGAGCATCTTAAATTAAGAAACACTCCTATGAGTCGTGTAGTTGCTCGTTTAGGTTGGTCTGATGAATTAATGGATTGGGCAGATTCTCCAACAGGGCTTATTACTGTTGATGGTATAGAAGTACAATTTCCTCCTGCTGCAAAATTAATAGAAGAATTTATAGAAAATACAGGAGATACTTACGCAGACTTACGTAATAGAGATAATCTAATGGATTATTTATCACAATTAGAAGCAGAAATAAGATTTAGAACTGGTATGCCTACACAAGAAGGTGTACATTATGGTAAATATTTATCTGGTCCAAAAGAAGGAACTGATTGGTTTGATAACTCTTTTGCATATACTGGTAACGCTACATTAAGAGAATCTATTTGGACTGGTGTAATTAAATCAGGTGATAGAGAAATTGCGTTAGCACCTTCTTATGATGATGTTTTTGCTAATTTTGGTAGTAGATTACGTAAAAAAATGACTAACGCGTTTAAAGAACAAATTAATCTTGTAGATGAAGCAGGTGATAAGTTATATGATTACGGTTCTGCATTAAGACCAGACACAGATGTTACTTGGAGAAAAGGTGAAGCTTTAGAAAAAATAGATTATTTTGTTAATGCACAATTTGAATTTTTATTAACACAACCATTAGCAAGATTACATAGAGCGCCTATATTTAAACAATACAGATGGTTAAGATTAACAAGTCATTTTGATACATTTACACCTGCAGTACAAGCAGAATTTATTAAAGAAGCAGTTGCAGCTAAAATACCACAAAAAATTATTAACCAACTTAAAGGTATTAAAAAAATTAAAAGTGGTACTAATGATAATTATGAATTATGGAGTAAAGAAGCTTCTTCTTATGCATTAGCAACAATGAAAGAAATTTTATATGATTCAAGTGAAAGACATAGATTTTCTGAAGTGACAAGAAATATATTTCCATTCCCTGAAATATATTTTGAATTAGGAAAAAGGTGGTCAAAACTTACTATGCAGAACCCATATTTTGTTAGGGAAGCTGGTTTAGTACCAAGAGTAGCTACATCTATGAATGGTGCATTTATTTATTCTGGTAACGGTGTTTTTCAAAAGAATGAACAAAATGGTGAAACAATGTTTGTTATGCCTGGTAGTAACTCATTTAATAACTTTTTATTTGGAGAAGATTCTAATTTTAATTTAGTTATGAAAGGATTTGCTAGTGGTATAAACATGATTGCTAGTCAAGGTTTTCCTAATGTTACTCCTATGACAGGCATAGGTGCTAAATGGGTATTTGATAAATTACCAGGAAGTGTTGAATTAACTGACGAATTTTTTGGAGACTTTCCTCCACCAGAAGGTTTTATGGATGCGTTAACTTTTGCAGATACACCTTGGTTAGAAAAAACTTATGCAGGACTAAAAGATAGTAAATTTGGAATTGATTTAATAAGAGAAACATTTAGTGATACTTATTTAGATGAAGATTTAGAATTAAAAAATATGACTATGGATAGTGCTGTAGAAAATATGAGAGCTGATTCTACTATTACTGTATTTGATGGAATTAAATCAACACATAGTGAATTAAAATTGTTAGAAACAGGTGAATTAGATAAATATATTAGAGATATATTTTCTGATTGGAATGGAAAAAGAGAATTATTTTTAGGTGGAAATGTAGATAATTACTACAATGAATATTTACAAACAGGGGGTAAAGCATTAGACGTTCCTCTAGGAGAACTTACACCTGCAGTATTAGATTTAGCTATTATGAGATATTCTGCACATCAAGGTAGATGGTTAAATTTATTTAGAGGTGCTTCACAATTTGGTTTTATTACAGGTGCAATGTTTGAGTTAACATTAAAAAACAATAACGGTAAATGGTTTGGAGTTACAACATTAGCTAAAGAACATAGAAACTTAGTAAATAAACATGGTGGAGACTATAGAGCAGCTGGTTTAGAATTTTTTAATACGTTTGGAATAGACCACGGATATTTAACACAAACTAAGAAAAAAAGAGAAGTTGAAACAATTAGTTATGATGCTAAAACTATTCAATGGAAAAAAGATAACGCAGATAAATTAAAACGTTTTCAAAATACTTTGCAATATTTACAATTTGATAATGTATTAGCTGAACCTTCTTGGCAAGATGTAGTAGACAAAGCAACTTTAAGACCTGATTTGTATCTTCCTAATGCAAATAATGCAGCAGCGTGGGTAATGAAAAGAAATTTTGATGACCAAGTTGATTCTAATACAAACTTAAGTGCTGATGAAAAACAATACATGAAAACTAATTATGCACTTGCATTAATGGATATAAAACCTGGATATAAAGCTGAATTTGGTCAAACAGATACACCAAGTACTTCTACTAGATTTAAAGAAATGGTAGATGTATGGAGAACAGATTCATTTGCACAAAGTACAGAAGCAGGTCAAGGTTTTAAATATTTTTATGAATCAGCTTGGGTACAAGCAGAAGAACTTTCTTTACAAAATGGTTATTCTAAAAATTATTGGCGTACATCTGAATCTGATTTAGCTATTGTATTAAGAAAACAAGTCATTAAACAAGCATATTATACAATATCGCAGTATCCAGATTTTTATGTACCGTATGTAGGAGTAATTTTGCGATTATTGTCAGATGATTCTGAGACTATGAACTATAATACAGACTTATATACAAGAAAAATAGATTCTGGAACACAAGATTTTGAACCAGAGGTAATAGATTATGAATTGGATAATTAATGGCGTTAACTGAAGTTGAAAGAAAAGAATTAGAAACTACAATACAAGCACTAGGTAATAATTTTGCAGATTTTACATTTGCAGAATTTTTAACAAATCCTACTAAATACGCTGGTAATACACAATTACGTTTAATAAAAGTAGATTTAGCAAGTGATGATACTGCTGATGTTATTAAACAAAATGTTTTAGCAACTTTACAAGAGTTTGCTGCTATGGATGTTGAAATTAAATACGATAATAATAACAATCCTTATGTTGGTGCTAAAGATTCTAGAGTTATTCCTAGATTAGATAAAGATGGTAAACCTTTGTTTGATGAAAAAGGTAATCCAATGACTACTTCGGTTAGAGAAGGTCAATTTTTTCCTTCTACTAACTTTGCTGATAGTTTTGTTTCTACAATTAATCAAGACCAAAATGCATTACAAGCTATACAAACAGCTGCAATTAATGCTGGACTAATAACTGTAGAAGAATTAGGTAATGAAGTAAATGGGATTGGTGGAGTTGTTACTAATGCTTTAATTAATCAAACATTACAATACATAGATACTTCATATAATAAATGGTATCCAGGTTCTATAGAAAGAACTAATTTTGAATCATTAATAGATGAATCTAGAGGTAGTACAGAGTTTAGAACAGATATAAATAGTTTTTATGGTGGCATACAGTTAGACCCACAAATACCTTTAAGTACAAAATACATTACAAGTAAAGAAATATTTGCTAATGGTTTGTTATCTTTTTTAGAAAATCAAGCAGATTTAGTAGAAGCAGAAGAAAACAAGTTTAATGTAGAAAGAGCATTACAGATTAAATCTGAAAATATTATGCCGAGCATGACAACACTAGCTGAAGACTTTGAAGATTATTATCAACAACTTAACGGTAGACCAATAAGTGATGACTTAAAAGCAGAGTTTATAGATAGTGTAGCAAAAGATTGGTCTCCTTATGTAGATGCATTGATAGCACAAGACAAATTTATGAGAGCAGATGATGTTATGAAACAATACACAGGCACTGAAGCTTGGCAAAAAATGGGATTTGATAGTCCACAAATGGGTGGTTATGTAACGTTTGAAGAATTAAGGCCTGAGTTTGATGTACAAAATCCTATTGCTGTTGTACAAGATAAAATTGAAGATAAAGCTGAAGCACAAAATAAAATATCTGACGAAGCTAAACGTATAGCAGATGCACAATACGCATATAATAAATATTTAGGAGGATAATGGCTAAAAAAATAACATATGGTCCTATTGGTACAACACTTATACAAGTTGGTACTGACTTCTATTTAGGATACGAATACGATGGTGAGATATATTATTGGAGTATAGAAGAAAAAGATATACCAGCATTGTCTGAAATAGATACTGTAAGATACGACCAAAACGGAATACTTGCTAATCCTATAGAAGGTTTTCAATATATGCCTGTAACAGATTGGTCTGATTTAATAGAAGAAAAAAAAGTAATTAATGCAGGTTCATTAACAGATTTACAAGATTCTGATATGTCTATTGATTCAATGATAAACAAAATTGTAGAACGTGAAAGTACCTTACCTTGGACAAAAGAAGATGCATATAAAGATTATGTTACTGAATTAATAATTGAAGACCCTACAAACTGGTTAGCTAATTTAGATGCTGATATTGACGGTAAATTATTTGGTGAATCTGGTTTAATTACAGGATTAGGTTATTCAAAAAATATGTATAACCGAGCAATAAAATATGCTAATGACTCTATTGGTAGAGACGAATTAATAACAGATAGTATAATCGTTGTTAAAGATGTGTTAAAATCTTTACAAGCAAATTTAGATGAAGACACTATTGAATGGGTAGCTAACAAGTTAGCAAGTGCATCATGGTCTCCATCAAGAACAACTGCTGAGTTAACTGCTGCAACTCAACCAGGATACAATTATCAAATGAGTTCTGATTTTCAAGATGTATTAAATAATGGAGTAGTTACACAAAGTAATTTAGGTGTAGATAAAGTACAACAACTTTTAGATACTTGGTTGCCTAAAGAATTACATCAACCATATTTAGATAGAATAAATGCAGAAGCAGGAAAATTAATTAATGATGCAACATATGAAGATACTTTTATAGAAAAATTAAAAACTGAAAGATTTGCATTTAATTCATCTTGGGATAAAGAAATAGCATGGTCTACAATATTAAATAATGGAATAACATTAGCACAAAGTGTATGGGGAATTGTACCAGAAAGTGATGATGCAGGTGTTTATGATATGTTAAAAACTAATGATGTAAATAAACAAAAAGAAATAGCTAGACAAATAGGTTTAGATAGAGGTTATCAAAAAACTTCAACTGATTTATTTAATTCATTAAATGTAAGTATGGGTGGTAATGTTGTTAGAACGCAAGATTACAATATACGACAAGGAGTAAATAATGGTTAGAGTTTATCGTAGTGATTTAGGTTTTGGACAAGGTACAGATGGACAAAACTATTATGAAGTAGATGAAGATAGAGCTAAAAAACTAGAAGCTGTTGGTTATTCAAGAACTCCTGTATCAAGTGAAGATAGGTCTAAACCTGGTGGTTCAATATTTACTGGAACTGACGATGTAAGTTTTTATTCCGATGTAGATGCTGCAATGTCTGGTATATCTGATACATCTAGTGGTCGTTCTGTAAGTACAGGTGCTGCATTAGCTAAGTCTTTGTTTGCAATGTATCCAGAAAAATTAGTAGATTTATATGCAGGATTTTGGGTTACTTATGGTAATGAAGATATAGCTAAAGGTATGTTAATTAAAACTCCAGAATACAAAAAAGAATTTGGTTATTTACTTAGAGAAGATGGAACAATGCGTATGACTGAAATAGAAGCATTGTCTAATAAAGCTTCTTTTAAAAATACTTTGGCAGAATTTGGTATTGAATATACAGAAGCTTTTAATAAACAATTTGAAACTATGATAGAAAATGATGTTAGTCCATTAGAGTTTGATACACGTGTAAATACTGTATATCAATCTGTAATTGACGATATACCACAAGTAGTTGAACTATATGCTAATCAATACGGTATTGAAGGTGTTACACCAGAGCTTGTATTAGCTGGTCTACTTAATCCAGATATACAAGATGCAATATTAAATAATGAAATAGAAACATTGCAGATAGGTGCAGAAGGAGTAGCTGCTGGTTTTACATTTGATTTTGATAGAGTTAATAAATTAAGAAAAGCAGGTTTTGATAGAAAAACTGCAAAAAGTTTATACGGTAATGCAGGAACATTTTTAGGTCAAGAACAAAGTATTGATAGAGGATTAGATATATCTACATTAGAAGAATCAGCTATTGGTAATACAGAAGCTATGTCAGCTGTAGCAAAAGCGTCTGCTGAAGCAGCAGCTGAAAGTTCTATTGTTACTGGTTCTAGAAAAAAAGGTGACAAAATTACAGGACTTATAACTTAATAGTGTATAATAGTTTTATGCGTTGAGAGGTCCGCAGTACAATAGACCATCAAATCGGCTTTCAGGCCTACGTTGAAAGCTTGTATTAAATACGTAGAGTAATGGACTTGTAGCTTATAGCTACCAGAGGTGCAAGTCAAGTGGTAAGGTAGCACCACGGCAAGATGCCTATGGTCTTGTCTGATAGGTTAACACATAGTGGAGGTACAAGATGGAAGAATTTGATGCACCGCAAGAACATGGTGTAAAACAATTACGCGAAACAGTTGAACGTAAAGACGAACAACTTAAGAAACTAGAAGCTGAACTGGCATCTTTTAAAGACAAAGAGTTAGATAATGTTTTTGGTAAGTTGGGATTACAAACAGACAAAGGTTTCGGTAAAGCATTAAAACAAGTGTATGATGGACCTGTTAATACAGAATCTATTGCACAGTTTGCTAAAGACGAATATGGTTTTGAAGCTAGTGGAACTGTCACAGAACAACCACAGACTGAAGACGTACCAGTAGCCCAAGATGATGCTCGTGCTAGAGTAGCTGCACTTGACGCAAATTCACGTTCAGATGTACCGTTAGACGTAATGAGTCAACTAGACCAAATAGTTGCTACAGGTGATACTAAGGCAAGTATTAGAGCTAGATTGGCATTACTCGACCAAGAAGAAAAAAAGTAACAGTTTAATACAAGATAATAACGGAGGTAAATTATGGGAGCTATTTCGCTTACCAATAATTCAATTTACGCACAGAAAATTAATAACTTTTCTGGCGAGCTATTCCGTGTCGGTGGTCAAAGAACACCTTTCTTATCTGCAACTGGAGGATTAAACGGAGGTAAGGTTTTACAATCTACATTCTGGCAAATCCAAGCAGCTGACAATGCAACTGTATCTTCTGAACCTACTAAAGGTCAAGAAGGTGCGCAACCTACAGAATATTTAGGTCGCGATAGAGTAGCATTTACAGGTGTAACGCAGGTATTCCATAAAGGTGTAAAGATGACTTACACAGCAATGGCATCATACGGAAACCAAAATCCATTTGACTTGTCTGCAAATATTGCAAACAGTTCTGATGGTGATGGAACACTTACAGCTGGAGATAAGCTAGCGCTTGCTGGTGGAAATCCAATTGTTGACGAATTTGCAGAGCAAATGTCTCTAGCAATGGAAAAAGTAGCAAGAGAAGTAGAATGGTTTGCATTCAACGGTACATTTGCAGATGGTGCTAATACAACACCAGGTGCTGGTACAAGAGAAATGCGTGGACTTGCAGAATACTTAGCTCTTAATGCTAATGCTAATAACTCAGTAGCCGCTGGTGGTATCAATGGTAACATTTACTATAACGATACAGCTGGAGATGGCTCTGGAACAGACCAAAAACTACACTGGGATACAATCGCTGGTGCATTAAAGAGGCTCTATGATGCTTCTGCACCAATGCTTAATCCTGTTTTGTGTGTAAGCCCACAACAATTATTAGACCTTAACAAAGAGCTAACAGTTGATGGTGCTATATCTGGTGCATTAACAGCTGCTGTTTTACCAAGAGATAGAAATATCGCTGGTATCGACATTGATACAGTTGTAACACCATTTGGTTCAATTGGTATGATGGTCATTGACCCTAATATCATTACTGCAAACAAAGCATTTATTGTTGACTTTGCATTCGTACAACCAGTATTTACCAACATCCCAGGATTTGGTACAGTATTCGTACGTGACATTGACCAAGATGATTACGCAAGAGTAGCAAAAGCAATCTACATGGAAATGGGATACGACTTCGGTCCTCCTTCATACCACTGTATGATTAATGATGTTGCTTAGATAGCAAAATATTTAGTAGAAACTTTCGGGTTGTAGCAATACCTCTCGAAAGTTCTGCTATAGTTAGGAAAATATGAGTAATACATACGCAAAAACAGCAACAATAGCATCTGGTGAAACTGCAAGTGACGTTATAGATACTAAAGGTATGGCTTTAGCAGGAGTAAGATTTCCCGCAGCTTTTACAGGAGCTACTGTAACAATACAATATAGTTTAGATGGAACAGCTAACATGAATACAGTAAATAATGCTGCAGGTGCAGCAATAACATTTACAAAAGCCTTAAATGGTTGGTGTGCAGTTGACCCTTATACATTTGCATTAGTAAAAGGTGGATATATTAAAGTAATTTCTGCCAGTTCTGAAGCTGCTGAAAGACAAATAGATTTAGTATTCGTTAGCGTCTAGGAGTTACTATGAGTTTAAACATAGGACACCTTATAGACAGGGTTTTTAGAGAATATTTAGAACCTAACGATGACGTATCATCTTTTACAGTTTTAAAAGATGGTATGACTAATTCCTCTACAGATACAATAATTGATTATGATAATACGTATCTAACATCTGAAGAAGAAGATGCATTAGGAACTGGTGCTTACATTGAAGTAGGAGAAGAACTAATGCTAGTTGCTTCATTAAATACTTCATCACAACAAATAACTGTTGTTAGAGCTGCACGTGGTACAACAATTGCTGCACATACTACAGGTGATTTATTAAAAATTAATCCTCCATTCACTCGTAAAGTAGTCTTTGATGCTATATCAGACCAAGTAGAAAACCTCTACCCTACCCTATTTGCAGTTGAAACAATAACTGCTACTGCTGATACTGGTTACGTTATACTAGGTACTTACGGTACTGATGTAGATACGTACAACTATTTAGTTAATCCTATAAAAGCTATATCACAATACACAGATTTTGCTGCAAGTTCTGATTCAACAGGTAGTATGTTTGCTCCTGTATCAGTACAATTATTACAATTACCTAATCCATTTACTTGGACAGATTCTGATGGTACATCAAGAACTAAAACATATACAGATGGTCCATCAGTATGTAATGCATTACAATTTTATAATATAAGTTCTGGACATACAGCATATATTACTTTTAAAAAGAAATTTATTGCACCAACAACCGAAGCAACAACGTTAGCTTCTATAGGTTTAGAGTCAGAATATGAACCAATAGTTATGGCAGGAGTAGCAGCACAGATAATGTCAGGTAGAGATATACCAATGGCAACACAAAATTATATAACAGAATCTTTACAAGCTGCTGTATATCCTGTAGGTTCATCAACAAGTATTAGAAATTCGTTATTACAGTATCAACAGATACTTATACAACAAGCTAGAAAAAACTTAAGAGCAAGGTATCCTGAATCCGTATCAATAAACGGCACACATAATCCAGGTATATAATGGTAAGAGTACCTCTTGCATCTGAGATAACAAATCCTAAAAGACACGGATATAGTTTACAATTAGACGATTTACTTATGCGTACAGCTACAGGTCCTAATAGAGTTTTAACAGTACAATCAGCAGAGTTTCCGCAACAAAGTATAAACCTCGCAGTTAACCCTGAAGATATTACTACTAACGTAGGACAGATTTTTTCTAGAAGTAACTTTAGTGGTGGTGAGGGATTAGATACAGCACATAAAAGAAATGGTGAAGAAGATGATGTAAGTAAATTTTTTGATTCTAAAGGTATAGATGTTTTTCATGGAGATGAAGAAGGAAGCTATAAAATACATTTATTAAAAGCTACTGATGAAATAAATGTACGTGGTGGTAGTAATGATTTACAAGGTAGTAATAACTATTTAGCACAAACAACTAATGGTAATTTATATCTTACTGATAATACTAGCATTTATGTGTCAACAGATAATGGTGCTACATGGGCAGCAGTAACAACTGGTTTAACAATAAATTACAATTTTACAGGTATTGTTGCTTTTGGTAATGGATTGTTTGCTACTACTGCAGATGGTACAAGTAATTCAGAGTTAATAAAATTTGATGGTATATCTACATGGACTGAAGAAACTACTCATATGAGTTCTAATGGTGGACTAACAGGTATATGGTTTTCTAAAGGACAATTATTTATTAGTGGTAAAAAAAGTACAGCAGAATATTTGTGGGCTGTAAGTCCTTTTGATAAAACGTGGTCTAGTTCAGACTTACAAGTTGCTGATGCAATTATAGTTTCAGAGAATACACACAATGTTACAGGTGTAGTAGATGCAGGTGCAGTCGTACTTGTTTCTAGTACAGATGGAAATATTTATTCTATTAAAGATGTAGCTGGAACTATGACGCTTAAAGGTCAAACAAATGTACCTTTTGAAGAAGTACATAGTATTTCTGCTACAGAAGGTATTGTATTTTTTGGTACAAAAGAAATTTCAACAAATACTGGTAGATTATATCGTTCACAATTGACTGTTGCTGATGATTTATATGTATTAGCTGATAGACAATTAATAAAAGAATGGATTATATCTGGTATAGATGCTTCACCAAAACATATGTTTGCAACAAGAGATAGCATTTACATGGGTATAAAAGAATCATCTACCGAAGCATATTTGTGGAGATATTATTTACCAACTGCTGGATTAGCAAGAGATTTAGAAATATCTACAGGTTCTTTTATTACAGGTATTACTCAAAGTGATGGTAAATTTATTATTGTTGGTTCTGGAAAAGACATTTATAAAGAAAGTGCAACAATATTTGTGCAAGAAGGCTATTTAATATTACCAAATGCAGATTTTTTTACATCAGAATCTAAACAATGGGTAGGAATAGAAGTAGAACATAACGAATTATCTGAAGGTAGACAAGTAGATGTTTATATATCTACTACATATGACACTGTAGATAATCCAGATAGTGCTAACTGGGAATTAGTAGGGCAATCAGTTGCTGGTACTGGTGGTGTAGAGTATGAATTAAACAGAACAGCTAGATACGTTAACTCAAAGATAGTAATAAAACCTAATACAACATTTACATCTTCTCCTGAGTTTAGGTCTGTAGCTATTAGAGCTTTGCCTAGACCAGAACTTGTAGTTGTAACAATACCAATAAATTTATCTGACCAAATAGAAAGACCAAATAGAAAAAGATTACGTGTAACAGGTTTAGGTGAAACTATTTATCAAACTTTAAAAAATAAAGAAGGAGATGCTGTTACATTAATTTTGTATGAACCTAGTGAAACCATAAGAGGTGTGGTAGAATCTGTTGAGTATCCAATTATTGAAGATGGAAAATTAGGTTCTGTTACTCAGTATTGCATGATACGTGTAAGAGGTGTTAGAGCTGAAAGTACTACTACATCTATATCTAGATTACTAGGTGTTGGTACATTAGCTGTAACTAATTTAGGATAATATGGTAGCAAGAGAAACACAGTTACAAAACGCATACGAAACAACATTAATATCTGCATTGTCTGCAAGCTCGTCAGACCAAACAGTCTCAGTTGCAGCTTCTCCTGCAAGTATTGGTGACTTTTTATCAGGAACATCAGGATTTTATTTAGTAATTGACCCAGATAGCGACTCTACTAGAGAGTATATTTACGTATCAGCAAAGTCTGGTGTTAACTTAACAGCTACTAGAAACATAGATACTTACGGTGGTGGATTAAATGCTCATTCTATTGGAGCTAAAGTTAGATTTGTTGCTATGGCAGAAATGTTTAATGATGTACATGACAGAGTTAACACAATAATTAACGAAGCTGGTACAGCAGTTAATACAACATTGTTTCTAGATGAAGATAACATGTCATCTAACTCTGCAACTAAAGGTGTTACACAGCAATCAGTTAAAGCTTATGTAGATTCACAATCAAATGATGGTTCGTTAGATATATCTGCTGATTCTGGAAGTAATATTGCAATTGCTTTAGACACAGAAGTATTAGATTTAGAAGGTGGTACAGGTATAACTACAACTACAGGTACAAACAAAGTAACTTTAGCTATAGATAGTACAGTAGTAACAGAAACATCAACAGATACACTTACAAATAAATCAATAAACTTAGCAAACAATACACTTACAACTACGTTTGCACTTCTTAACACAGCTGTATCTGATGCAACTCTTGTAGATTTAGATAATAGTCAGACTTTAACTAACAAAGCATTAAATTTAGCTAATAACACTTTAACTACTACATTTGCACAATTAAATACTGCTGTATCAGATGCTACATTAGTAGATTTAGATGATGTACAAACTCTTACTAATAAAGTTTTAAATTTAGAAAGCAACACAGCAATCGTAGAGTTTGCAGTAACAGTTGCTAATCCAGGTTCTGGTAATAAATATTATTTAGATGGTGAACTATCAGCTAATGTACAACTTATACCAGGTGTAACATATAGATTTGACCAATCAGATAACTCTAACTCTGGACATCCACTTAGATTATCTACAAATAAAAACAACAGTCCTACTGCTGCATATACAACAGGAGTTACAACTCCAGGTACTCCAGGTAGTGCAGGTGCTTACACACAATTAGTTGTTAACGCAGCAACTGCAGACAATCTTTATTATTACTGTTCAGTACATTCTGGAATGGGTGGAGATTCTGTTATCTCTATAAACACAAGTGGCAATACTGCAGGTTCAGGATTAAGTTTATCTGCTAATACATTTGCTGTAGATGCAACAGTTATTACAGGACAAGCTAACGAAGGAACTGCTGACAATAATGATGTCATACTTATCTATGATGACTCTGCTAGTGCATTAAAGAAACAATCAAGAAGTGCTTTCTTGACTGGTACTGGTGTTGGTAATATGAATAGCTTTAATATATCAGATGGTTCTACATCAGAAACAATAAGTGATGCAAACACAATAACATTTACTGGTACTGCTAATGAAGTGACAGTAGGAGTAAGTGCTACAGACACAGTCACTATAGGACTTCCACCTAGTATTACAGCTAACCTTGTAGGTAATGTTACAGGTAATGTATCTGGTACTGCTGGTTCATTATCTTCAACATTAGGAGTAAGTGGTGGTGGTACAGGATTAACTTCTTTCACAGTAGGTGACTTAGCTTATGCCTCTGCTACAACAACTATTGCTAAATTAGGCATAGGTACAGCAAATCAAGTCTTAGCTGTCAATGCTGGTGCAACTGCTCCTGAATGGGTAGATGCTACAACAGGTGACATAACAGGAGTAATAGCAGGTACTAACTTAAATGGTGGTGGAGTGTCTGGTTCTCCAACACTCAACTTAGATACAACAATTACAGGTTTATCATCAGTAACTTCTACTGCATTTGTAGGAGCTTTAACTGGTAACGCTACTACTGCAACAACTTTACAAACTGCTAGAACTATAGCTGGTAAATCATTTAATGGTTCAGCAAACATAACAATAGAAGCTGGAGATTTATCAAATGTATCTACTTCTGGTGTAGCTGATGGACAAGTATTAGTTTATAACAATACTGCTAGTCAGTTTGAACCAGGTTCAGTAGGTTCTGCAACTGCACTTATTGCTGGAGATTCAGACTTTACATTATCAGATGGTGTTGCTAGTGGAATACACTACGAACTAGACAATACAGATATGGCTGACTGGAATCAAGCAGGTGTAGTTCTATCTACAGCTGGTGGTATCTTCCAACACAATCAAGTACAAGCTGCTACATACACAGTACCAGCAAACACAGGGTCAGTTATGGCTGGACCTATCACAATCACAGGAACAGTGACAAACAATGGTACACTTGTAGTTATCTAATGGTAACTGTCAAAGTAAACACAATATCAAAAGCATCTGGCAATAATGTTGCTATGCAAAACTCTTTAAATTTAAAGTCTTATACAACTACACAGCGTAATGCACTAACAAGTGCTGCTGGAGATATGATATATAACACAACAGATAGCAAAGTACAGTTTTACAATGGCTCTGCTTGGAGTGATTTATAATGTCAACTCTTGAAACTAACGCTATAGGTAAATACTCTGGTAACAATGTATCAGTTGATGATGCTTTAAATTTAAAGTCATACACTACAACACAAAGAGATGCACTGACATCAGTTGCTGGAGATACAATCTACAATTCAGAAACAGGAACTATAGATTATTACAATGGTACTGCTTGGTTTTCAACATCTGATAATACCTTTGTATTTGAATTATCTTCTCTAGTTATAGCAGGTGGTGGTGGTGGACAAGATGTTCCTCCAAGCTCTGGAGGTGGTGCAGGAGGTTATCGTAACTCTTATGCTTCTGAAAATTCTGGTGGCAATAGTTCAACTGAAACTCCATTAAATATTTCTTTTGGAGAAAACATCACAGTCACAGTTGGAGGTGGTGGACCACAAGGTAATCAAGGTAGTTCAAGCGTACTTTCTACAATAACTACTGTTGGTGGAGGTAGAGGTATTTCAACAGGAGGCACAGGTGGAACTGGAGGTTCTGGTGGTGGTGGTGGTTGGGGTTCTGGACAAGGTGGTTCTGGAACATTAAATCAAGGATATGATGGTGGAAATGGTGCTTCTAATCCAGCTCGTGGTGGAGGTGGAGGTGGTGCTGGTGGACAAGCAGGAGATGGTGCAAATCCTCCACACGCAGGTGTTGGTTTAAGTTCATCAATCACAGGTTCTTCAGTTGGACGAGCTGGTGGTGGTGGTGGTGGTTCTGACAGTACTGGAGGTAATGGATATAATGGTGGTGGAAATGGTGGTTCAGCTGGAAATAGTGGTGGCAATGGTTCAGCAAACACTGGAGGTGGTGGTGGAGGTCGTGCAGGTGGTTCTGATAATTCAAAAAACTCTGGAACTGGTGGTTCTGGTGTAGTCATACTTCGTTGGACAACATCTAAAGCAACTATAGGAGCTACAAGAACAGGTTTAGTAGATGGTGGTGTACAAACAGATGGTTCAGATAGTTACATAGTATTTACAGCAGGAACAGGAACAATTACTTTTAGTTAGGATATTATGAGTGAATTAAAAACAAATAAGATTTCAACAAATGATCAGAACAATGTAGCTATAGATAATGCACTTGGATTAAAGTCATACGATACAGCTGGTAGAGATGCTTTAACTTCTGTTGCTGGTGATATGATTTACAATACAACAGACAGCAAGGTACAAGTTTACAATGGTTCATCTTGGGATGATTTAGGATTAGGAACAGCAAACATTTCATATTTAACAATAGCTGGAGGTGGTGGTGGTGGAGAAGCTGGTCAATCTGGTGGTGGTGCTGGTGGCTATAGAAATAGTTATGCTTCTGAAACTTCTGGTGGTGGAGGTTCTACTGAAACTCCATTAGCAGTAATAACTGATGGAGTGCAATTATATAATATAAGTGTAGGTGGTGGTGGTACTGCTGGTAATTGGTCTACTTCTACACCTGGTGGTAGTGGTAATAATTCTACATTTCATACAATAACTTCTACAGGTGGTGGTGCAGGTGCAAATGGTGCTAATAACTCTCCAGGTATTGATGGAGGTTCTGGAGGTGCTGCATCTGGTAGTAGTACAGGTGGTGCAGGTACAGCTAATCAAGGTTATGCAGGTGGTGCTGGTTCTGCTGGTACATCTTATACACCTGGTGGTGGTGGTGGTGCAGGTGGTGCAGGTGGTAATTATTCATCTAATACTGCTGGTGCAGGTGGTAGTAGTGTATCTTCATCTATTACAGGAAGTTCTATAGCAAGAGCTGGTGGTGGTGGTTCTGGTGGTTCTACATATTGGAATCCAGATAGAGCAGCTAGTAATGGTGGAGGTGGTGGTGCTGGTAATGGTAGTTCTAATGCAGCTACTGCTGGAAGTGCTACTGTTAACACAGGTTCTGGTGGTGGTGGAGCTGGTTTGGCTAGTGATGGTAATACTATTGGAAGTTCTGGAGCAGGTGGTTCTGGTATAATCATACTTCGTTGGGCTACTGCTGATGCAACCATAGGAGCAACAAGAACAGGTTTAATAGATGGTGGTGTACAAACAGATGGCAGTGATAGCTATATTGTTTTTACAGGAGGAACAGGTACAATCAGTTTTAGCTGATATAATAGGAGATAGATATGGCACATTACGCATTTATAAACGATAACAACATAGTGACAGAAGTCATTGTTGGTATTAATGAGGACAATACAGAAACTTTACC
>WLWH01000343.1_pt1 | contig 38677 bp, 55 predicted proteins | sample 6712741 | NCBI WGS metagenome assembly WLWH01 (sample SAMN12718694, study PRJNA515312) | sponge metagenome | isolation source: marine sponge | host: Mycale hentscheli | place: New Zealand: South Island, Marlborough, Capsize Point | collected 2003-05-01
CCAGTCCCAGAATATGTACCGATTTTTGAAATGCCTGTTTGTTCGCCAAATATATAAAGAACGTATTCTGCGCCTGATGTGTTCATGGATTTATCAGCGTTCCCCCCAGAGGCAAGGCCCACAGCAAATTGTGAATCTGAGGATAACGCTTGATAATTATGTGGGATATTTTGAAACGGACTTATGCCTGTAAAATTTGTGTTTGAGTTTAAAAACACCGCATACAGTGTACTGCCGTAGTAGACCATCCAATTACCCGTGTTATCTCTTCGTTTGCCCCAAATCATTTTTGGAACGCCATTTAGATTGTGGGTAATTGTTTGTGCGGTTGTTCCATCCCCAGTGTAAGCAACTATGTCAAAAAATTCTGGTGAGCGGCGCAATAGGTAATTCACATAATCAAACGAGCTTGAATTTATAGTTGCGCCATTACCTAGCATTTCTAAAAAATTATTTCCGAATGTACCTACCGCCGTTGATTGAGTTCCCTCTGCTTCAGTTGTTTCGGTTCTGAGCCATTCAGTTCCACCTCGCATTCGATCTAAAGCGTATTTATTATTAACTGTACTTGGTCTTGCGGAGATTATTGCATCAACGAGAATATTCGTTGATCTGTTGCCAGCACTTCCTGTCCCTGTATAACTTTCGATAGCAAAAACATCCGTAGCATTTTCAAGGGCTTTCATCGGGCCTCTGCGAATTGCTACGTAGATTGCATTGCCACTGCTTAAAATATTATTACCATAAACCTTAAAACCTGTTGAAGTAACATCTACACCCCAAGTGTTTACGTTTTCTGCACCCGATGTGTTTGGAAATAAGGCCGCATCTCCATCTCCACTAAAACCGCCTGTAACTACCCCACGTATTGTATCAAAAACGTACCAATTTGTATTGCTTTGGGTTACTGCTTTTAATAATACCCATTGAGGCTCAAATCCAAGGCTTACCTCCGCACCGTTAAAATTATGTGCAAACGAACCACACTTAATTATATCCTGATCGCCTGTTTCCCCAAACCCACCATCACCATCATTGTGTGCGAATAAATAGGCAACGTAGCTCCTATTATTACCGTTAACAGCGGTGTCAGCACCTACAGTGAAAACAGAAGAGGTTGGGTCAATTGCAGTAGTTCCATTACCAAATGTGTTAACTTCTGCACTGAAAGACGTTGTTTCATTAAGTCTCCCCTGTTCTCCTGACCTTCCTCTATTAAAAACTCGCCACGCTTGATTTCCACCACTATTAGCTGTATTTTTTACAATTAAACACCCTACGGTAGTATTGAGATTATGCGCTATTTGTCTGCCTGCTGTTCCATTGCCATTCCATGTAACTACATCAAAAAACTTGGGAGCCTTGCGAAATGTCCATGAAACAGTCGCTTCCCCAGATCCATTTACATCAGATTCGCTTCCTACGGTAAATCCATTACTATTAAAAGACGTAAGGCTATTGGCGTTAGTACTACTAGCGAGATTATAATTAGAAAATAACCTTTGATTAACGCCTCGCTCTGTATCAAATAAACCATGATCTCTAGTAGTTGACCTTCGTTTAATCCAAACCAATCCACCTTCACCGTCAAGGTCAATATTATTGGTGATTGTTAGTGCAGAGCCAGTACCAGTATAAGCAAAAGTAGAAAACACATCCTCTACATTTAGCCCACCGCCGCCAGCGGCCCCACTGGTTGCCGCTATAATTTTTTTAGCGGTACTCATTAGCCCATAGCCTGACCAGCCGTGAAGCCATAATATGTTGTGCCGCCGTCATAGGTTGTAAAAACAAAAACATCGATTGCGCCGCTGTCTGTTGACAAAGTCGGGGCAGTTGCCGCCGCCCAGTCTACACTGGTAGGCCATGTAATTGTTCTAGCAGTGCTGTCTTGTGTAACTTTTAATGTGAACGCAGAAACTTTTCCATTTGCGGCGGGGTTACTGAACGTGTAGGTAACATTCTCTGAGAGCGTGTGCGTAAAATTATCGCCATCTCTTAAATTTATGGTTGCGGCGTTACTTGACGATGTAATTGCGGTGCTTTCTTCAATTTTACCATTATCAAAAGTAACAACACCATTTGCATCTGCCGTAACTGTTTTGCTTGCTTCAGTTGTTCCCAATGTCGTTACGTCATTGTAATTTATTTTAGCCGCAGAAGCGGAAACAGCTACACCGCCGATCTGTAAAGCTGTACTCGCGTTGATAGTAGGAGCGGTCAAAGTTCCTGTAAAAGTTGGTGACGCTAATGGAGCTTTGGCGGCTAGTAGCGTATTGGTTTCTGCTTGCGTGTAAGTGTTAGCTACGTTGAAACTGCCGTAAGCTACTATATCCACAATATCGCCAACTGCCGCCCCACTTGCCAGAACGACATTTGTGCCTGACGTTACATTTACGTCTGTTCCGTTTTGTAACTTAACGCCATTTAAATACACATCTGCAAAATTTGCGTCATAACTAATAGAACCGCTTGAGGGAAATGTCGTTTGATTTGCCGTAGCAGTATAACTAAAACGTGCGCTTGTACCATTAACTGCACTTCCAGCATCTTCCCAAGCACCAGCCGTTGAATTATAGACCCGAAATTTATCGGCTGAAGTGACCCAAGCGATCATACCGTCAGCTAGTGCTGACGAACCATCCCCGCCAGTTGTCGGGTTGTTGGTGCTGATCTGGTAGGTGTTTCCAAAGCTATTTACTGAGCTAATATTTGAGGAAACATTATTGACGGACGCTATGTTAGTTCCAACAGCATTGACGTTAGTTACCGCACCTGCCGTAGTGTTGATATTCGATTTTAGAGGGTCGGTATTGACGGCGGTAATATTTGCTGAATTTGCATTTACCGCCGTTATCGCAGCACTAAGGCCCGCCACAGAATTAATATTCGTTGCATTAGAATCAACGTCTAGAATAGATTGCTTTAACGGATTTGTATTAACCGCAGATACGTCACTGGCTATTGCATTTACGCCAGTAATCGCACTCGATATGCCTGAGAGCGTATTCATGTTCGTGACGTTTTGGGATGTACCCAAATTTGCCATATTGGTGACATTGGATGACGTTCCTAATAACGCCATCGCTGCTACGTTTGCACTTGTTCCTAGCAAGGCTTGTATAGCGATATTTGCTGACGTTCCAATTAAAGCTTGAGCATTAATATTTGCCGTTGTGCCAATCAATGCTTGGGCTGCTATATTTGCACTTGTTCCTATTAAGCCTTGCGCTGTTACATTTGCACTAGTTCCAATTAACGCTTGGGCTGCGATATTTGCAGATGTCCCAATAAGAGCCTGGGCTGTCACGTTTGCGCTAGTTCCGATTAATCCCTGCGCTGTAATATTCGCTGATGTTCCGATTAACGCTTGAGCGGCAATATTCGCAGTCGTTCCCATCAACGCTTGTATAGCAATATTTGCACTTGTACCTATTAAAGCCTGAGAAGCTATATTCGCTGTCGTTCCAATTAATGATTGAGCAGTGACGTTTGCAGATGTTCCTAGCAAAGCTTGATTGGCTACGTTTGCTGTCGTCCCCAATAAGGCTTGAGCAGCTACGTTAGCCGTTGTTCCCAATCTTCCTATTTCTGCCGTTTGCCCTGCTAACGTGTTGACGTTCGCTATATCCCCCGCGACTGTATTTACTGAGGCAATCGCACCTGCGACCGTTGCCACGTTTGTTCCATCAGGCAAAGTTAGCATTGAAACGGTTGTGCCGTTTGTCGTTAGCAATCCATAAAACGTGTTAGCTAGGGTTGCAGTGTTTGAACCGTTGTCAAATGTTAGCGTTTGCCCCGTGGCATTCTCAATGATCCACCAGTTCTGTGTGGCGGGGATAGTAATAGTCGCGGCAAAGTTTCCAGTAAATTTAAACTGGCGAAACCGTATATCGTTTGTTGTGTAGTTTGTTGAGGTAAGCGTGTAAGCCGTGCTTGTCAGCGTAATTTCGTTTACGCCGTGTAGGGCTTCGTCCATTACATCGAACAGGCCGTTTAAACCGCTTGTCAAACCCCAGGTGTTTAAACCTTCGCCAAGTGCTTGCTTCTTATATTTACCGCGTGTGGTGGGTGATGCCATAATTAACTCACAATCGCTCTGTCGGTTGTTCTGCGCCAATTCGTGCCATCGCTGAATGCGATAACCGAACCGCCTGCCTCATCGGACACATAGATTAACTCTCCTGGTGTTTGTGCGGGTGGAAGTTCCGCAACAACAAAACTCGCCAAACGCGGGATGCGACCTTGGCGGAAAAATGCGCTTTCAACGCGGGTCATAAATGGCGTTAAAACGGTTTGGACCTGATTGCCCCAAATCTCCCAGCTTGAATAGGCGGCGGGATTCGGGATCATACTACAGTCACACTAAGCTGGGGCCGAACGGGAGCCCCGTTCCACCGCGCCCGACTATCATCGCCCGCAACTTGCAACGAGGCGTTTTCCATAAGGCCCACCCAGGTTTGCAAGCGAGAGTCTTCGCCGAGGTACGGCGCACTGTGAAGTGCAGCCCCATACAGATACACATCTGGGTGGTAAGTCAGTAACCAATTGGTATCCGCGTCAGCGGCTAATGCGTCTAATCGTTTGTAATAGGTAATCTGCGCCCCAACCGCACTATTCGGGTGTGGACCGCTTTTCAAGGTGTCCCCGACAATCGTGAAGTTTGCGGGTGTTCCTGGTGTGTCCGTTGTATACAAGTTCTCAAAGGCAGACGGGCTCAAATATTCCATGCGAACCCGTGGCGTTGATAAAAACACAACGGTCCTTGCTTCGATGAAATCTGTGGGCAAAGTTGCGGAGCCGTTCGTGAACGCCAAGGTAGCATCCCCCTCTTGCCGCCTGTTGCGAAAACGTACTTCCCGATTAACCTGTGCTTCAAGCATCGCTATGAAATCAGGAATAACCGCGTCTAGGTCTGCCCGATTTAGTAAGCTAGCTACAGAAGTTTTAAGCTGCCCATAATTTGCAAGTGCCATTATATATGCCTTGTGCGTTTTCCAAGTTGCTGGGTGTTCACCCGTAAATGCCGATACTCTGGATCATCGAGTTTTCTCATCACGGCGGGGCCGTGGTTCTTGTCAAAAAGGTTTATTCCCTCTTCCATCCACTTGATAATGATGCTTGGCGGAATAGATGCGACATGGTGCATGTCGTTGTCGGTTCCCCTGCCTACATCCTTGCCCTGAATAGCCTTGTTCCTGTCTAGAATTTCGTGAGTGTTTTTCCACTCTGTCTTGACAATGGAATCCCCTGTCATATCGTCATACTGGAAGTATTCCGTTTTATCGGGATCATCGTCTAGTAATCGCCAACTCATAAAGTTCTCCAAGAAAAAGGGGGCAGATTGCTCCGCCCCCAACTCGTTAAGATACAGTTAAGCCGACATACTTTCCATGCGCCTTTTCGTTGGTCACTTGTAAAGTTGCCTCACATAAAACTGTGCGCTGTTGATTATCGCCAGTTTTACCTAGTTCATAGGTTTGCATCTGGCGCAAATACGCAACTCCAAGATATTCAAAATCTAGGAGTAACGCTGTCTTTGGTCGCATGAACCGATCAGCCATTATCTTGATACCGCCTGTTCCAGAAAAGTCTGAAACATAAATATCAGCGGTAGCCATGATCGATGCGGGCTGTAGTCTGTTAGGACCACTACCAGCACCAGCATCGCGGTACATTGTTGCTATTCCGTTAAAACCAGAAACAGCCTGACGGTTGAATGAACCCGTAATTAATACATCGGGCTCCCCGCCACCTTCCCAACATTGAGCGATTAGAGTCTTGAAAACAGGCTCTTCAATCGGATCATCGTTAGTAGGGTCTGTTGGAGCGGCAACCGTGCCGCCAGCACCGCCAGAGTAACCAGGGTTTGCCATCCCAGCGGTCCGCTTTGCCTTAACGTTTGTTGAAATGTACGACTCTAGTCCAGCCATAGTTGAGGCTGCACCAGCACCACCAGCACTCATTGCAGAGTTACGAGTGATCGCAAATTCAAGGTCACGCTTTAGTTCTTTAGACATTATGTTTAGGTCAGTTCGCTAGACTGCCTGGCTTTCGCCCCGATACTTTCATATCGGATCAGACTATATCATAACCCTCGACATTATTCGTTTGGGTTCCCCGCGCTTCCACTACGCTTGTAGTGTACTCCGAAATCGGATAGTCGTTGCACCTTCCGCAAACCGTTTAAACAGTCTTTGGCTTGGCTCAGGATTACCATATCTTACGACTTAGGCTTCCCCTGAGTTCACGGGGTTATTGTTTTTCTAAATTACTTTAGAAACGCGCTCTAGTGTATTGTTATTGAACGCTTTTGCATTTGAAAGGCCATTTCTGATTTTGTACCAGCCAAGTCAATCGACTCTACTGAACCAGAAGTTGATGCAGTCTTTTTCAAGATTTGCGTTCTGTTGCCTGGTCTTACCGTAGCGGTTGATGCGTCAGCCGCATCATTATCACCATCGATATGGGCATTTGAGGCAGCATCGGCAAGTACATCCGTATTCCATTCGTGGTACTTTGCTGTCGCTGTCATCTTTTTCGCCATCGTTAAAACGGGCGTTGCTAGAGGGTCAATCATGCTTATTATTGACGCAAGATCTTCCCTTTTGTTCGTTCGCGTAAGCGATTGAACGGTATTGCCTGGAACTGCCATTTTACTTTTTCCTTACGATTTCAGTTTAAGAAATCCTCGAAAACCTCTGTAAAGGCTTCGGGGGTCTGACTCGCAAAGGCACTATCCAGTTTTTTGTCGAAATTTTGACGTTGTGATCGTTTAGGTTTAGCGGAACCAGGCTTTAACACCTTCGGCTTGCCCGCAACTTTCTTCTTCACAACCCTTGGGGCTGCTTTCTCCAACTCAAATTGGCGTTTGCCAGCTAGTAGCCATTTCACCAATCTGGCATCAGTGATTGCGCCAACATCTTCAGGACGAAACCCATCTTCGACAAGTGCATTGCGTAATTCAAGCGTTTCGCGTTCTGCGAGGGAGTTATCCGACCAATGGGGGATTAACTCTGGTAATAGCTTGGCCTGTTCTGCTAAGTGCGTCTGCCGTTGTTGTGCCGCCGCCTGTTGATTTTGGTGTATCAACTGCTGCTTTGCTTCTTGCTGTTGCTTCCATTTATGGTGCATCAGAGGAGCCTCTAAGGGATTGTCCTCGAAAATCTGTTCCCAATCGGGAGCGGATTCCTGTTGCGCCATTAATTCAAGCTGTTGCATTTGCTGTTGGATTTTCGCCCGCTCTTGTTGCATTTCAACATCAAACGTGCGCCTTTGATCCGCAAGTTCTTGAGTCTTGCGGGTATAGTCGGAGTGTCGTAAATAATGGCCTTCTAGTTCATCAGGAGTGAGTCTAACCGTTTGCCCGTCTACCGAAAACTCGATAAATTCTGGGGCGGCATCGCTTTCCTCTGTACCGTCTTCCTCTATTTCGTCATCCGCTTCTTGTGCTTCGGCTTCTACCTCTTCCGCTTCATAATCGTCATTATCCGCGTCTTCGGTTTGGGCTTCCGCTTCGGCTTGTCCAGAATCATCTGGGGCCAGGTCTTCTATCTGGGGATCACCGTCTAAAAAACCTTCAAGCCTCTCGCTTACGAGGGCTTCTGTTTCGTCTGTCATTTGATTTCCTTTGAAAAGGGGCTAAGTGCTTGTCCTTAAACAACCGTGTCGATGTTCTTTGCGACATTGGTTGCTATCTTCGCGGCTTTGTTGCCATCGAAAATTAGTTTATCGAGATGCTTCTGTATTTGACGTACCACTTGTACGCCAACGATACATCTCATGCGTCCATCGTCATCCTCGCGGTCACAGTTCACCGCCTGATCGAGAAATGAACGCTCTAACTGTTTAAACGCGCCTTGTAATATCGGATCGTCTTTTAATCTCTTCGCGTCATGGGCTACCCATTCAGCGGCTTGGTCATTCGTGTTATCCATTAATCAGCCACTACCTGGCCCGTCTGGCCCTTCCCCGCCACCAGATTCATCAATCAGCGCAAGATTTGCGGTAATCAAGCCTCGCACTGTCTGCGGGTCTAGCGTTTCGCCAGCGCGACTACTGCGCGGCCCATAAACCGCCTCGTTCAACGGGACATTGTTCCCGTCAGCGTCTTTGCCGTAAAACATATTAAGGTAACGCCCGCCGCCATCGGAGCCCGCTTTCTTCACATCAAACGTGCCTTTCCCCTTGTCCTCAAAACTGGCAAATACGCTTTCGGGGTCCATGTTGCCAAAATTAGCCTGACGCATTGCTGCCTCAAAACTCATCAGGTCAGCCAGCGTAAAAGCACCATCGCCGCCTTCCTCTTCAACCACGCCGCCACCGTCTTCTGGTGGTGTGCCAGTGAAAAGACCCGATGGGGCAATAGGCTCAAACTTGTTGGTTGCGGGGTTATACTGCGCTCCGTTTAATAAACCGCCAGCAAAGTTAGTCCGAACATCCTGAAAGTCTTTGCCATCGTCTAACAGGGAGCCCCCGCCATACTCAGGACGATAGATCAACTGGTCATTCAGCAATCCGCCGCCTACGGGATACAACGTATTCCCGCCAACATTAATAGGTGAACGTGCCATCTAGTACCCGCCTTTTACCTTGGACTTCTTGGTGACCTTTTTGCTCTTGCTTGGCTTTTTCTTGATGTACGCCGCCATCATTTTGGTGGTCTTGCCATCGCTATGCGAATTGTGCATTACGCTCTCCTAATCATAGAGGTTGATGTTTGCGTTCCCGTCAGGCGATCCAGCCGCCATCTTTTCACGCTCTAATTCTTTTTCCGCTTGTAACTCGCGCATACGATACTCATGGTCGCGCTGCATTTTCTCATACTCAAACGTCAATCGGTTCGTTGCCTCTTCACGGTCAACCGCCGCTTTCAGTTCAGCGGCTTCCCTTTGTGTCTTGGCAGTCAGTTCCGCCTTGAAGCGGGCTACCTCTGCATCGCTCTGCGCCTTCATGCGATCAGTTTCACCCTTCATCTGGGCTTCCTGTTGGCTTTGTTGCAACTTGGCTTGCGCTTCCATTTTAGCCAATTCCATTTTCTGCTGCGCCTCAACCATCTTCGGATCAGGTTGCTTCGGCTGTCCAGCCTGTGCTTGCATCGCCTGTGTCGGGTCAGTAAAGAATAGCGAGGGGTTTAGGTCAGCCGCTTCACACATTTTCTTGAGCGTATTGTAATACTGGGTTAACGGTGCAATCGGGTTATTCAAGCCAAGCTGTTGCATAAGCTGTTCTTGTTTCTGGGCTACAACCGACAACTTGCTCAATTGCTCTTGCTTGGTCCCCATGCCAAGACCCACATTGATCGTCAGGTCCATATCCACATTCCAGCTAGACGGATCAACATTGATCCACTCGCCGCGCAGCCTTACAACCTGTTCCTGGTTCTGGTGTCGGTTCAGCATTTGTATCGCCAAACGCATCAACCGTGTCCAGCCTGTTTCTGCAAATTGGCGGCATATCAACTCAACACGGGCTCTTGCCGCATTTGCCATTTCATCCACGCCACGCGCTGTTTCAGTCGTGACCTTACTCGCGTCCAGCCCGCCAGCCATGTCATTGATACCCGTGCGCTTCTGTAGCATCGAGTCAATCCATTGCAACATGGGAAACGCCTGTCCGCCAGACCATTGCGTAGACAACGGAACAATGGCGGTCCTTGGATCACCAGTAACGCGATAAATCGAACCAGGGTCTTCGGATAACAGATCATCCAGTTCAACCCGCGACTCATCCACCGCTTTGTGCGGGTACAAGCTGAGATACAGCCCGTCCATCATGGAACGCCAAAGCGCAGTCTTTAACCGCTGTAAATCTTTGGTCAGGTCAGCAAGGCTATACCCGTATATACGGTGTGGCCTTGGGACCGCTGTAATCTCCGCAAACGGCAACTCATCCGCTAACTGGTTGTCCAGTATTTGCGTATTGCTTGCACCGCCAATACAAGTCACGCGCCGCAACTCTGCGCGTCCATCCCCGTCATAATCGACCTTCAGGTAACACTCGTATACAAAGACACGCTTTTGGGTCGGGTCTAAATCAGCATACTGGTCGCTCACAGATTGCAAGTCGCTAAAGCGTTGCTGGGTTATCTCGTCATACACCTCATCGTTGTACGTTGCCGCCGCTTCAACCAGCGATTCATCGTACCCTTCCGCCACCAACTCTTCAACGGTACGCGCCTGTCGGTGACACGCGAAACTCCATGTGCTGTCGTTTTCATCCAGCGACCTCGCCCGCTTGTTAATGAAAAACTCTTCTGGCGGGATTGCTTCCCAGCATAACTTTCCCTTGGTCTGGGTGCGCCTGATCTTAACGTCATGTGTGGCTTTCATGTTCTCCACACCCTGCATCGCCGCCATCATCGCGTCTTCTTCGCCAAGACGCTCTTCGCTTTCCTCTATCTCGCCAAAAGCGGTATGCTCTAACACCTCTACATCGTCATCCTTGACAAGCATCATATACTCTTGTTCAGACAAACCGCTGTACGATTCTTCCTTGACTTTCTCCGTATCTTCCCACCACAACTTGCAAAAACTGGAGCCCGTGATTAACGCGCTTTTCATCCAGCTTGACGCGATACGGAAACCAGGGTTTTGTTTCATCAAAACATGGTTGACGTAATCGGTAGCCTGTTCCGCCGCCTGTTCGTCTTCTGGGCCTACTGGCTCAAAAATGGCTGCGCTCTCTGTCCCCATAAACGTGCGGACCAGGCTAGGCATAACCATCTCAACGGCTTCAAGGACATCACGCGACATAACGCTACTACGCCCCGCCCGCTCATCGCCGTAAGCCGCCCCCTCATATCGCGCCAGATTATCCCGAAAATTAGAGGACAGGTCATCCCCTTCATAGCCAAGGCTATCGCGGATGCTGTTCGCAACTATCGAGGTAAGCTGGGCATCATCGACCTTTTCAGCCATTAGATACCGCTTTCAGTTTTAGCTTGTCTTTGCGCTCGTTGCATGTGCATGGCTTGACATCCAGACGCTTTACAATTGCGCCAAGATCCTCAACCAAAACTTGCAATTCGTTTATTCGTGCGCTCATTTTTCTCTGTGAGGCAAAGTCCATCATACAATCCAACTTCTATCTGGTTTTCTCATTGTTCCCCTGGGACGCGCTGTTCTGAATCCCTCGCAAGCCAAGCCAAAACTATCACTTGCATGGCTAGCCCAATTGTGAAGCGGCCTTGGCTTCAGAACCCTGTTCTTGCTGTCCCAGTCATATCTATAAGCCCGCAAACCGCGCAGTCCTTCGTGGCATTTATCCTTGTCAAACCACAAACGCCCGAATGCGGTCCTTGCCGCGTGTATCCTGTCCTCTGGGCTTGTGCGGGGCATGACCGTTGGCGTGATACCCATGTTCCGCAAGGTATCTGCCCGACTTACCCCTGTTCCCAGTTCCCGCGCTTCAACATCATGCGGGAATAAATAGCTGCCATAGCTATACGGCTTGTCCTTTAACACCTTGACATAGTGGTCAAGCCCCATGCCCGTGTTCTCGTAATAATCGATAAAGTGGATTTCCCGACCAACCTCTTGCCAGAACCACATCGTAAACATGTCACTCACGCCAAGATCAAAGGACACGTTCACTAACGCCGCCTTGTCATGCGGTACAGCGCAAATCCGCCCCTCATCCTGTGCATCGGTCATATCATCGCCAAAGATTGAGCCCCTCGTATTGGCTGACCATGAACACAGAAATTCCTGATCAAACTCCGACTTGCTCATCGACTTCCGCGCATCTTCCAACTCTTCCGCGTCTATTATGTTTGTCTCGTCAGCCCGATATGTCCGCGCATACCAGTTCCCACCAGTAGCTTCGGCGTGTTGGTATATCTCCGCAAAGTTGTTATCCATGCCCGCTGGTGTGCCGATGAAAATGGCCCAGCCCTTTCTGTCGGTTAAAGCAGGACGCAACACCTCAGACCACACTCGCGGATGCATCTGCCCGAACTCATCGCAGATTACCCCGTCAAACCGTTGCCCCCGCATTGTGTCAGGGCTGTCGGACCCCGCCAAAGTGATGCGGCTCTGGTTGTGCGGGAAGTCAGCCCGTAACTCTTGCTCGTTAAAGCTGACACCAGGTATATCCCGCGTCATCTGCTTCAACATGTCCCACGCCGTATTCTTGCTCTGACTGCGTAGCGGGCTCACAAACGCATACCGTGGGAGTTCCTTGGTATTCGTGAGTGCATCGCGTAATGCGTGCATCAGGGCGAACGTGGTTTTGCCGAAACGCCTGTGACAACACAACACGTTAAAGCGTTGCAACTCGTTATGCAGCTTCGCCTGTAAAGGACGCGGCTTGTACGGTATTTCTACTGTGACCATGTCAATTTGATTTTCGGTTTTTCAGAATTTTCAGATTTTATATACGGGTTTCCGTTTTTGACTGCGGAGCGGGTAAAGGTGATTTTTGGCGGGGGGTCCGTTTTTAGAAAAGCCGTTTTCTGCAGATAAAACCCCAAAACCTAGCCTCTTGTGTCACCAAAACGCCCTTAACACATGTTAACCCGTTGTTATTGTTGTATCTTTTTATAGTTGCGTACTATACGCGGGGACTAATTAACCCGTTTAAACAGCGAAAACGCCAATGATTACAAGGGGTTACTCTGTTTTTCCCTCTATGACAGTCGCGCCGTCCCCGTCGGAGAGCCATTTAAACGATACATTGGTATCTTGTTCGACCTTCACAACATCAAGCCCCGTCCATTTGCCCAAAAGCCCCAGGGCTGAAACACGGGCTCCATGCGTTGCGCCATCGCCATCGTATAGGGCTTGCCTCATGACCAGTTTCATGAGGTGTTCACGGGAGAAATCCATCTTATCAGCTACCTTTTGTTGGCTTTTCTCGACCGCGTTTTTTACCTTAACATTCCTTAATAAACGGCTGGCTTGTACTTCCGCCGTGTGTTTGCTGTAACCCGCTGTTATTGCGGCGCTTTTACCATTAAAGCCGTTACTCATATAAGCCTTAACGAAATGCGCTTGTTTGTTACTTAGTTTGTCACTCATCAATGCAATGTCTCGTTATTGTATGCGTGGCTAGTCTGTACGATGATGTCCATATATTCGCGGGCCTCTTTCCTATTAGGCCAACAAGAAACTTCAACGCAATAAACCTTGTCTGTATTGGTTGGCTGGTACAAATACAAAGCTACATCACCATCTAATAAGTCATCATCATCGGGGATGCGAAAAGCCATATGTATATCCCCCACAAAAAAAGACCCTCGCGGGTCCGGTTGTCCTTGCGCCATCCATTGCAAGGATAATCATTTGTAGCGTTGGCAATCCTACCAAGCAAGAGCAAAAGCAGCCACTCAATCACATTTCTGATATAAACACTGTTTAAACGATATTATCCGTATTTTAGTAGACTATCGGTAATCTTGCTATATATTAATGTGTAATATGTTGTTCACTTTAACGGGATGTAAAACAATGGAAATCACAAAATACTGGGAAGTAGAAACAAACAACGGGGACTATATCCGCGTACATTGGAACGGGTCCGCCACCTTTAACTTGCAAACGCCAATAGGCGGGCAGTGGGTAGATTACCATTGCTTCACTTGTTACGGGCTAGACACCGAACAAGAGGCCATAGAACACGCAATGGACACAATTAACGAACTGGAAGCGGACGAGATTGACTAGCAACTTATAGCCAGGGGTTCGCCCCTGGTTATGCGGTGTTAGTCACCATCAACAACAACACGGGATTTAAAACAATGGAACAAGTAAAGACAGCAGCACAACGGGAAACATGGCTTGCCAACTTAACAGACCATTATCGCGCCTGGTTCAAGGATGCGGGCTACGAAGTGCCAGAAAATATTCGTGTAAATTGTGGCTGGCCCATCGGCAACGCATTGCGGGGGAAAAGTGGTACACGCACAATCGGGCAGTGCTTTGACCCCACATGGTCAGAGAGCGGGTTACACGAAATATTCATATCCCCCGCTATAAATGACAGTTTAAAAGTTGGCGGGGTATTGGTTCACGAAATCGCACACGCGGTTGTCGGTACAAAGCACGGCCACAAAGCACCGTTTAAACGTTGCGCCCTGGCGGTCGGTCTTGACGGTAAAATGACCGCGACCACAGAAACCCAGGCTCTTAATGATTACACGCAACAATTTATAGATGCTAACGGGGAGTATCCCCATTCCATTATGGATATGAGCAAGCGAGAAAAACAGACAACGCGCATGTTCAAAGCATGTTGCGCTAATCCAGACTGTGAGACAGACGAACGCGGCAACAAGTACACGGTCCGCTTGTCTCGCTCATGGATAGAAAAGGCGGGGGCTCCATTATGCCCATTATGCCACGGTCAATTAGACGTTCAATAACACCTTATAGCCAGGGGTTCGCCCCTGGTTATGCGGTGCGATTGACGCGCCATCAACACAACAACACGGGATGTAAAACAAATGGAAAAGATTAAAATAGAAAACATGATTTCAAGCAATGGCAACAAGGTTGCAAATCAATTCACTGTGACCACGCCACGCGGGGTTTATTTTCAAAGCTATGAAACCCTAATTGCTTTCAAGCCGTCCAAAGGGAACGCTATTTATTTAGACGCGGACCGCTGGGATTATTCAGTTACCACGGGCAAGTATAGAAATGCGTTTTTAGGTGAAGCCAAAAAAGAAACAGAGAAGAAAATCAAAAACGGGGTTTATGTTTTAACCAACTTAAACGAAGGGGGCGAATGATGAAAAAGCAAGACGCGGAAAAGTTTGAAGCCTGTTTACGGGAACTTTACGGGGAGCGGTGGGAGTACAAATGGAAACTCCATGACACGGGATTTTCATTAACCCTGGATGTTCAGTTTAGCGGGGTAACGCCGGAAGTTTTAGAGGTGCTAGAAAAATATAAACAGATGATGAAGGAAATGAGAGCGGCTAAACAATAACACCTTAGAGCCAGGGGAGCCTATCCCCTGGTTGTGCGGTGCGATTGTCGCATCAAAAGCAAAACGGGCAAGGGATGGAAGCCCCCGCCCGCAAGTTGCTTAAACACCGTTTAAACAAAGGATATAAAACAAGATGACTATTACACTAAAAAAAGACCAGGCGGAAGGGGTTTTAAACGCCGTCAAAAATGCCACGCATTACACGGGAGAACGAAGGCTATTAAATACCCCCGTTGAATATGCGCGGGATTTCGTTAGAATTAACGCAAGTTTTGACCAGGTTACACGGGAACTAGTGGCTTGCAATATAAACCCATATCAAATGTCAAAAGTTATTGGTGAGTTTATGGGGTTGATGGCAACCGAAATAAACGGGCTGGAAGGAGTGAGGAAATGACCGAACAAAAATTTATGTTTACTGAAAATGGTGGTTACACTTGGGATGAGTATTCTTTAGCGCATATTGGACAATCCCTTTTGGTGCATGACGGTTACGGTTACGAGGTTCGTCACAATGAGGCCCATCAAACTTGGACTTTATGGATAAGTAATGGTTCAAGAAACAGCCAACGGGGGTATGGGGAGTTCAATGAAGTGCGGCGATTTGAAATTGAGTATAAAAACCGATATGACGCAACGGCAGATATTGAACGGCAAGTCGGACTAGATTTCGTTCAAGGTGGAGAGTGGAGACACGTTGGCGATAACGTCATGGCGGTTACAATGGATGATTACAAAGAATTTTACGAAAGCCCAGCCGATGAATAAGCCAAGCAATGATTACGAGGCGTTAGTGCTTGCCTTGAGGCTAGCCGTGACCGCCCCGAATGATGAGAAGTCGAAAGAGTGTTTAAGCATGGCGGAAGAGTTCGCCTCAAAACTTAGCGAGTTAGAAATTGAGCGGGCAAAACGCGAAGCGAAAAGGAGTTTAGATGACTGATTGGACAAACGAGATAATTGCAGCAATTCACCTAAAAACTGATAAGCGGACGCATTACCGCATTGATGGTATTAATGGAGCCAAATGTTTATATTTAGCGGTCCAACCATCGGGCGGGAAGCAATGGCAAATCAGAAAAACCACAAAGGGGAAGCGAACTACAAAAAGTTTAGGACCATTCCCAGAGGTGAAACTTGAAGAAGCTGTAGAGATGGCGCAACGGTTCAATCGTGAACATTGGGAGCAAATGCAATGACAGAGCCTTTTACAATTCCTGAATGGGATCACAATAAATCATTTAATGAGGCTTGCGATGAGTTGGAAAAATTCATTGAGAAACACAAAGAAGAAGGCCCATTGATAATGATAAGTTTGGTTCGCGCTTTAACTGTTCAAATGGTTAATATGTCATATGGATATAAACAAACGAAAGAAGATGGCGAAGATCAACTTAATGATTTTGTTGAAATGGCAATAGGCGAAATACACAGTATGGCGGATATGGCAAAGCAAAGTAAAAATCACGAATAACTTAACGAAGTTTATAACCTGTTTAAACACCCTTACATTATTGTAGGGGTGTTTTTTATTGTGCCACTTAAAACGCAATAGCGCGTTAAATGCCTGACGATTAATTCAGAGGCGTACCCGTTGCGTTTTCGCTTGGCTCTATCTATTTCCGATAACGGCACTTCATCGATTAGCCAAGAAACAATAATTAAAAAGTCCGCACCTATTTCATGGGTAAACGGAATATAAATATCCCGCCTACGTTGCGCCAACCATTCGCTGATCGGAATACTTGCACCCCTAACTCTGGACAAATCAGATGACTTGGGCATCATTCCACCCGCCACCATTATATAAATGCGCCTTATTTCACGGGCGGCACTTTCCAATTGTGGGCCATCTCGAAACCCGCGCACCCGCCAGCCTTGCGCCATGCTTACAACCGGATCAACTTTTAACCGCTTGCGCGTCTGCTCTGTCCCCATGTCAATCGCGGGTTCAAGAGCTAGCTTTTTCTCTCGTTCAGAACGGGATTTCGTCATTAGGCTCTTTCTCGCCTTTCTTCCCCCGTACCTCAGAAACGACCGCGCCTGGAAAATGCTTGCTGATGATTTGGACGGGCTCCAACTTCTCCGCCAGCAATTCGATGACCGCGTTCATATCAATAACCGTTAAATCCCGCGTTTCATGTTCTGGTCTAACGTAGCTATCGTGACTTGGCACGATAACCAAGATTGAACCATTGGGGAGCAAGCCCTCTAATTCACGGCCCGCTGTTAGGGGCTCAACCCCTCTTTCAATTGCGTGTTTTTCCAAAAACCCGTAACCCTTGATAATCCCAACCCCACGTTTTTTTGCCATGAACGCATCCCCGTTGAAAATTGCATCGTTAAACTCTTGCAACGTGTTTTGCATGGTTTCCCGTAGGTCGCTGTCCTGGCAGACGTTGAGCAAACGGTTCACGCCCCATTTTCTCTCCATCTGGATCACACACGCATCCACGGCTGAAATTGCTGCATCAAGCGCAACCGTGGTTGCATCGGTTCGCGGGGCCACAACCGGATGAGCGGGGGCGGACCGTTTTTCTCTTTTGTATCTAGCCAATATTAATTTCTCCTTTCAACACGACGCAAAACGCAACGCATAATTCGCTAGCGTTATCTGCGGTGCGTCGTGTTCCCCCTGTAAGGGAACAACGACGCAACGCACCTCTGCGTCCTCTGCTTTTTCACGACGACGCACGACGACGCACACGACGCAAAATCATCATTTGGCGAAGGTTCCAACCTCATATCCAAGTACATTTCTCCGGTGATTATTCTTGATTTGGGTTTCCACGATTGACCCGCTTTCAACCCAAGCCTTGATGATCTCTTTAATCCTGATCTTCTGGGGTTTCGTGTCGGACGGGATTTCACAAACTTCCGAAACCAGGTAGCCAATCCATTCGGCAGATTGATCTGATTTTCGGATACGCTCGTCACCCTTTGCTATTAGAGTTTGCACATTAATCAAATGTCGCACAGTTATCATGTCAAAGGCATTCGGGGGCTCAAAAGCCGTAACCACCCCTATATTATCTCCCTCTGGATACGCTGGCGTTGCATTACCTAGATCAACCGAAACGAGTTTACGCCATTGGTTGCTATCTGGCGGCGGCGCAAGATTAGCCTTGTCACCTACCCCGCTGAAAAAGAACCGCCGTGGATCGTCCTCAATTCCCGCCCGCTCCACCTGTTCTTTCGGCACTCTGGAAATCGCTCTGACCGAACGTGCTGCATTCACCAATGCACTCGCGCCTCTGGAATCTTCCGCTGATGCTTCTGTCCCGTTCAACTTGCGGGTGTGGTGGATCATCTCGATAGCGCAGTTTGCCATGTTCGCAATGTATTTCCAGTGATCCACGACTTCCCCGACTGCCTCGTTAGCGTTTTCGGATACGGCGTGGGAGTGAATGAAAGGGTCAACAATCAAAACGTCTATCTTCTTATCTTGAATTTCCTTGATGATACTTTCTATTACTGGTGTCACGGCAACAATCTCCCCTTTTACCTCTTTGGCGATTAACAATTTTTGATCCCGCCCACTATCGATAAGCAAGCGATCTTGAATATTCTCGTTAGTCAGGTTGAAATATTTAGCCGTGGCCTCAACACGCCTCGCTAATTCCTCTATCGGGTCTTCCAGATTAAAATACCAGACCCGATATCTGTCGTTGAGCATTGCGCGATCTCTTAGCAGATCAAACCCGCAAGCCATCGACAACGCCTCTGTAATCGCTTGTTGGCTCTTGCCGACTCCGCCAGGTGCAACCGTGGCACTTAAAAACTTGCGGATATAGTGTTTGCCGTAAATCCATTCTCTAGGCGGGATATCTGCCCCGCCTGTTATCTTGTAATGGCTGGCGATTAACGGCGGCTCCTGGTCAACCTCTGGCAAGTCGATCCGCTCAAAATCGGGGTCATCAAGCAAGCCCTTGTTTAAACGCGCTTCCACTTCAATCCGTGATGAGCGTATTTTCGCCCGCATCATCGTTTCCCCGCGGTCATCCATTTCCAACGTGCGCCCATCGCGTTCACTGACTTGCGGGCGATACAATGCCCACGCCATCTGCAACCAAAGATCATCGGGCGGGACCGCACTATATCTACGCGCAAACTCCATCCCCACGCGAAAAACCGCATCGCGCATAATCTTTTCTCTGCCGTCTGCAGTTGGTTGATCCATGAAACTGTCTAAATCGAATACCTCTGCGCTTTCGATTTCCCGCTTCACCTTCATTTTCTCGATAAGATTTGGGTGGCAAGGTTCAAGGATCGGGTTGTCGAACACGCTCCCCGCTTCCCCCCATCGATACGGCTTGCCCGCCTCGTTTAAACTTGGCGGGACAATCGCGTATCCCCCTTCACACCGAATATCAATGCCATCCGCCAAAACATCGGAGCCTGATCTAACCGCCTCGCTGATTTGCAACCACACATGCAAACCGCCACTTGGCGTTTTAACCGTAACTGCCTCGCTAAGATCAATCTGGTGGTCAATGCAAATCTGTGCGAAATCTTGTTGCACCGTATCTGCCTTGTAAACATCAGCATCAATAACAACCGTGTTCCGACTAGCGGGGATAATCCCGATGCCGTGCGTTGGATGCTTTCCCCAATGGGCTTTGATCTGTTCCGCATCCCACGGGTTAGTCTGTAAATCCCGCCATTTGACGCTTGGCAATTTAGAGCCCGCATTAATGGGAACAACCGTGTAGCCAAGCCTCGCGTAATCAAGTGCTGCGTCAAGCATCGTCATCGCCCGTCCTCTCCCGTTGATAACAAGTGATGTCCGCTTTACACTCCATGCACTCTAATTCCGCGACTATCCCGCCATCCTCATACCCATAATCTTCCGCATTGAAGTCCGCGCACCATCTAACCTCGCCACCACAAAACCAGCACTTCATTTTTCGCGCCCCAAAAATTTCAAGAGCATCCTGATAAACATGCTTTCCCGCATCACCACTAATCGCTCTGCGCGATCTTGGCGGATGGTCAGGAAATCAACGTGCTTTTCCAGCCAGCCATATATTTGTTGGAAACCTCGCGCCCGTACCTTGCATTCGACAACGTATTTATCCTCGATAATCACATCGCCCTCGTAACCTGTGACTGCGCCACTAAGCGGAACCCGATGGGAGTCAATGTCATGGTCTGCGAGGTTGGCGATTAACCCGCGCTCGTCCCGATCACCTTTTTGCTTTGACCGACTAGCCACGTTTACGCCAAAAAAGGACCGCGCAAGGAAAGGAGTGAAAAACCTTGCGCGGCCCAGTTACGCTCAAACGATTCTGGGAGGAGGAAAATCGTGAGCGATCTGTGGATAACCTCATCAAGCTAGTGATTAAATCCCGCCACGCCTCATTCATCTGGCGCACTCCACACCAGTGAAAGGGCTGATTGTGTCTCTCTTGGATTGAGTTTTTGGCTGGATTTCACAATGGAATCAAAGGCCAGCCTGGTCGAGTATTTATCTGGCAAGCCGTTTATCTTCATCATTGCGACGTTTTGTCTGGTGCAACCCAGAAGTCTTGACAACCTCGTTGCTCCGCCCAAAACTTCAATTAATTCAGATGATGTCGTGATAGTCATAATTTCTGACTACACTAAGCTGTCGTGTGAATCAAGTGCAAATATGGTTGACTATAGCAATTGTCCGTGATACTTAACATCAACGGGTAATTTAATAGAAAGGATAAGGAGTGGCAAAACCAGGGACATCCGTAGAGCAACGCCGTTTAGCCGAAAGGCTCAAACGGTTGCGATCTATGAGAGGGTGGAATCAACTTGTCGCAGCACATCATTGCGGCATGAAGGGCGCGAGTTACAGTGATATCGAAGCATGTAATAAGCGAATAGATTTAGACAAGCTAGTAACGCTTGCAAAAGTTTTCGAGGTAACTGTGGGTTTTTTGGTTGAGGGAACACTTGAAGGAGTTTCAACCGAAACCCGCAAAAAAATGGAGAACAGTATCGAATGGTTACAGTAAGAGAAGTAGTGAAAACACCCATGTCGGACGAATGGGCAAAAGCGATTGTTTGTGTTTGGAAAGTTTCTGCACAAGACATCTCGGACCAATCAGTTATGAACGAGTTGGCAGATAAGTTTGTTAATCGCATCAATGCGGGAAGGCCAAATGAAATCCACGCGGTTTTAGCTGATTATCGTAAGATATATTACTGTCCGACTGATAATACGTTTAGGATCGCGAGTTGGTTTTTAAATACTACCGTAAGCACAATGGCCGCGCAATATGAACGGGCGGACACTTGGGCTGTTGTTGGCATTGGCTACGAACCAATCAGTTTTGGATATGGCAAAAACTTTTCTGAGCAAGCAATATGTCTCAAAAACTGCATGGTGGTTGCCGATACAATTAACGGTAAGTTGAAACGGAGAGCCTTGGGTAAAGAGTTTCTCGAAATGTTTGCCAACATGCCGTATGAGCGGGATTGGGAAGAAAACGAGGACGAGTAAAAGTTGGGGGGTAACTCCCCCCTTTTTTTGCCTAGTATACACGATTGCAGACGAATGTTAGGATGTAAAATGGAAACGAACGATGAAGCAAAACCGAAGCGAAAAGCGAAGTGGACGAAAGCGCGTAGGGAAGCAAAAAGCAAGCAAATGCGATTACTCCGCGAATGCAAGAACATTCCAACGGCGCAAAAGGCAATCCAAAACCTCTTACAAGAGAAATACGGTTGCGCCATAGAAACGCACCAAGTCGATACGCTTTTCAAACGGGCTATCGAGTCAAAGAAGTTAAGCGATTTGTACCCGCATTTACACGCGATCATAAAGGAGCAATAGCATGGATTTCTGGATTGAACTTATCAAAGATGTCATTGGCGTAGTGTGCGTCTTTTGCATCCCCGTGGTCTTGGTTCTCTGGTGGGTTGCGCTTGGCGGAACTTACTAATGCTGAATCGCATCGGCTCCCGCTGGGAAATGGACATCGAAGAACGGATGAAGCTCGATCAGCTTGACCGCATTACGGATGAGGCAATAGCTGGCGCGATTTACCGAACGAAATTGAAGGCATGGAAACGGGCGGGCATCGACCACGTTTCCAACAACCACTTGGAAACAGCAAGCACCTCTTTCGCTAAGTGGTACATGTCATACATCAAAGGCATTAAAACTGAGTCCAATCCCGCAATGCAGCGGGGGACGCAAGTTGAACACGCGATCTTTTTGAACATCATGGGCATCGTGACAGACGTTGATGAGTGCGTCCGCATTGCCAAAAACAGGTTTTCCCAAAACCTCATGCTTGGCGCGTCTAAACTAGCAACAATTGCCAAGGAAGCTGAGAACCTAGAGCCCATGATAAAAATGGGTATTGAGTTTCTCTCGCCATATGGCAAACCGAAATTAGAGTTCATTGAGAATAAACAGGAGTTCACGCAACCAGAGGCCAGCATCAAAATTGATGAGGTTGTTGTCCCGTGTGTGGGCAAAATGGATGCGCTGTACCCCGATCAAAAGCTGATTGGGGATTTAAAAACATCGGCGCGGGCAGTCAACGGACTAACCCGAAACTGGCAGAGACAAGGCGCAATTTATGCGACATCAAACCCAGGTTACGCAATGACATTTTTCGTAATCACGCCAAAGGGTGTGAGTAGGATCGACCAAACAGAAGAAGAAATTAAAGACGGTTTAAACGAAGCAACGTTGATTGCCCAAACCGTTCAGCGTTGGCTCTTACTGAAAGAGCAACCGCACCAACTTGCGGAAATTATCATCCCCGATTTCTCAAGTTTTAAAATGCAAGATCCCGAATATCAGGAAGCGGGACATGAAATCTGGGGTTTTTAAGAAAGGTTACAATATGAGTATGAGTGTAGATGACGTTTTTAATTCCGTTAGTCCGCCAAGTGAGGACGGTGGCGGGACCGACTTTATCCGTAGGCTAAAGATGGACGCGAAAGACGGGTTCAATGCGGTAATCATTCGGGAGCAAAACAGCAATCTTGAATGGGAAGACACAGAGGAACGATTGCCGTTTCCGCATGAGTTGGCGATAGACATGGCAAACATGGAAATCACCTGGTCAAAGTTTGACGGTGGCAGAGATGTCATCGGGACAAAGTTGCGCGACATTATGAGTGGAACCACCGAACCGCCAAGGCAACCAGGTAAGGACTACAAAGACGGAATCCGCGTTTATGTGAGTAACAAGAAACTGTTTTCTGAGCCGTATCGGGAGTTGTTGCAGAACAGCTACTACGCCAAGGAAGCGTTTAAACAACTTTATAAAGAGTACCAGAAAGTCGCGTCTGACCATGAGGATGAAGCACCAGTCATCACGTTTTCTGAGCCTAACGTCAAAACGACAAAGATGGGCAAGGTCAAGCCGCCAAACATGAAGATCACAGGCTGGACAAAACGTGATGCTTTTGACGGCGTAGACGATACGCCAGCAACCTCAAGTTCAAATGGCAAAGCTGTCTTTGAGTGAACCGTACCGCCTCGTTGTCTTCCCTGGTGACGGGGCGGCGCGAGCGGAAGCGCGAGTTTACGGATTTGGTGATCCCGTGCCAATCGTAAGCATCCCGTTAGATCGGGAATCGTGCTTCCGCAACGCAAAGGAATTTTTACGGGTTGGATTGGAATTAAAAGAATGACGTTGGACATCAAACTAAAAGGGGGATGGCCCGTGAACAATCAGGATCGTAAAGAACAACCTGTTTCCACGCCGATCAGTTGGGGCTGGGGCTCTAATCGGCGCGGGCAACCTGTGGTGACGCTTAACTATGATGGGGGCTCCCTTTTGATGAAGCCCGACATTGCTGCGGAAGTCTTGCGTGATGGGATCAAAAATTTATCGGAAGTACCAGAGGGCAGTGATGTTTAAGGCGCATATCGTAGTGATCTTTGCGAACCTCTGGTTCATCCCGATTGAATCGGTTGGCGCGTTTGAGAACGAGGCTGACTGTTACGCCATGATGATGCATCAGCTTCAATCGTTGCCACAGGAATTAGTTGATTCTGGATTTGGCGTTCAGTCAATGGAATGCCATTGGACTCCACCACCACCACGGGAAAGGCCAGCACAATGACCTGGGTAACTATCGCAAGGCAACAAGTAGCTGGGGCGCAATGGAAAGCGATTGATCCCGCCAAAAGTATCGAGTGGTACAAGCACAAATACGATGCGGGAGAGGGTGCGATAGCGCAACGCAAAAATCGTCAGTATGGCGGGTTTGATTTGCTTTACGAGCAAAACAAGCCCCCGCACGAACAGCGGGAAAATCATTTGAGATGGTTTCGCCGTAAAGAGGAATCACGTTATCACAACCGCGCAAGCGGCGGATCAAAGAAAGGGATTAGCAAGTATGAGTGATGAAATGCTTACAACGAAATGCCTTGCTAAACGGGCAAATGTTCATCCTGTTACTGTCAGGAAATGGCGGGCAAAAGGGGAAGGCCCACGTTACTTGAAAAAGGGACCAACCGCACAAGGTTTGGTCCGCTACCCTTTGAAATGGGTTATCCAATGGGAACAGGAACAAATGGTTTAAACGCCCCCCGCCAAACCCTAAGAACCCCCTTAATTGGGGGTTTTATTTTGCCCGTAGATTCGGCTTATGTCGTTTTTTACTGGCAAGACGTAACTTAATGTAGTATTGATGTGTCACCAAAGATGACGCAATTTCTTTTAAGTCATTGAAATCATTACATCCGTGTATGGCGCGCTACCAGGCTGCGCCACGCTCCGACAGGTCACAATCTATACCTGTTTTTGTAATGAAATCAAGCATTTAGTTGAAATTCGGTTCAAAAAGGCACGGGAAATAAGGGGTTACAGGGTGTTAGCAAAACTACAAGGAGTTACAAGGGGTTACGCTACGCCCGCTTTTCTCATTTTTTCTCGTGTGTCAGCATATGTGTCAGCAAGAAAAGAAACGGGAATGTCAATGCGGAAAATTAACACTAAGCAACTCACTGCAATTAAAGCGATTATAAATCATGGGAAAAAACGATTTTATTTTCGCTATTACTGTCCAGATTTGCAAAAGGACAACCTTAGAAGGTTCGCCAACACAGAAGCAGAGGCGAAAGTGTTGCGAGAGAAGGTTAAAGAGAAGCAAGTTTTGGGAGCGTCTAGCCCTGTTCACGGATTAACCTTCAATCAGTTAAAGGAGTCGTTTTTAGCATTTCAAAGAACACGGGCTAAAAACAGGGAAATCAAACATAGCTATTTGGGCGATATGACAAGAAGGTTGGATTATTTTGAAACCGTGTTAGGCGCGGACACATATATTAAGGATTTAACTAGGCAGCAAATAACAGACGCGGTTTACAACAAGGAAAGCGCAAAAACGCCAAAGACAAAACTTGAGTATTTTGTATCTCTAAAAGCAATGCTAAGTTTTGGCGCGGAAGAGGGTTTAATTTTCGACACACAAATAAATTTGTTAATGTCAAAAAAGGCGCGTCCCAAGCAAAAGGCAAAGGTTGAACAGCGTATCCCCTCGCCCGAACAGATGCACAAACTCATACACTCACGCGCATCGTGGTGGACCGATGAAGAGTATGATTTCTGGGTTGCGTTTAAACTTGTTCTTGCTACCACAGGAATCCGTGTTGGCGAGGCTTCTGGTGCGTCATGGGAGAACTTGCATTTGCGGGCAGAGGGCAGTAATCAGAACCGCCTTTTTATCGGGCAAGCGCGAGACAGTGATGGCATTTTAAGTCAGCCAAAAACAAATGCGGGGTTGCGGGATGTCCCTATACTCACAGAAGTTGGCGATAAGTTATTGTTGTTGCCGAAAGTATGCGAGTTAATTTTCCCTTGCCCCCGACTAGGAAAGCCAAGAGGCAGGGGTTTTAGAAAAGAAGGTCACGGGGCTCGCTTGCCTATCGCTGAATCTTATCGACCTGTCACGCCAGAGGAAGTTTGGAGATTGGGAATTGAGCCGATTATCCAAGAATTTGATTTGCCTTGGAGCAAGCGGACGCATGTGATCCGACATTTCCAAGCATCGAACATGATAAATTTGGGATGGGATATAAAGAAGGTACAAAAGAGATTAGGCCATAGTCGAGCAACGACAACGCTCGACACATACGGTCATCTTTATGAACGCGCAGATTTTGACGAGGAAAGTGAGGGGATGTCGAGGGGGCTAATCTAGCGTCTGCTTTTTGCCCCCGAACATTTCCATCGCTTTCGGGATAGATTGTTGGGTGTGTTTGGATCGTTTCGCTTAGAGGCTGGGAGTCGTTTTTTGATTCCCAGACTTCTAGCGCAATACGAGTCCCCTTTTTTACTGGATGGGCGGACTCTAGGCCCGCCACCTTTTGCACTGCCTGATTGCCCGTAGCTTACTTTCTTGGTTCTGCCCGTCTTGGCGTTCTTAACAACCTTAACGCGGGCCTTGCCCCGTGCTGGCGTAGCCATTACGCTTTCTTCTTTTTGGCAGTTTTGGCAGACTGTTTAAACGCCTTTGCCGTTGGCGCACCTTTTGATCCAGGTTTACGCATTTTCTCCTTGCTCCCCGCAGCGATTCTTGCTCTTTTTCGGTGAATGTTGGCATAAAGCCCGCGTCTAGCCATTTACTTGTCCTTGTCCCGCATGTTGTTGAAAAGGTTAAAAAGGGTTTCCACTTTTTTCGTTAGATGCTCGACATCCACCTTTGTCTTTATAATGGCATAGACCATACCGCCCAGTATGGCGAAAGCAGCGATTGCAGTATTAAGGAGATCAAGGGCATCAATTCCGTCCATATCACCCCTCGCGTATGAGGTCAGCGTTTCGTTGGCTCCGTGCTGGAAGTTGGCGGGCATAGTTGCTGTCCAGCAATTCCATTGCTGACTCCGCGTACTTCCCCTCTTCCATATGAGCAAGGCATCGTTTAAACGCTTTCAGCTTTGGCATCCCAAGATTAAACGCCAAGTCAGCTAATGCGAGTCTTCTGTTTTCCGACATATCTTTCCACCACGGGAAGTTGGCATTCAGTTCATTAGTGATAATCTCAATATCCGTTTTGAGCATATACAAGGCTTCATCCTTGGTGATGCCTCGACTTTGCAAATTTCTCCCAATTCCCAGCGAGGTGTATCCTTGGGTGCATTGATACGGGTACAACTCGCAACCCTCTTCCACCTCTAAACGCTCAGATAGCTTTTCAATAAACTCGCTCATTTCCGACTCCTATCGGCAAACCACCAGGACAAACAGGTGGACGCTAAAAAACAGATTTCATTGCTCATACGTTGAACCGTGTTTACATCGCCAAATTCGTCCGCCTTGTAGTAGACGAACACGAACACACCAATCACGCTGAACGTTAAAAGTGGGCGAACAAAGCGGAGCATTGACGATGCCCACTTGTAGGTTTCGCCATATGATGCGTCATGCTTGTAAGACCCGATAAGATTTGCGCTGTCAGTCTCTAAACTGGTTAATTGGAATTTCCCGTCTTGCGCCATCTTTTGCAGTTCCGCTTGCTTGTCCATCAAAGCAAGAGAATGGTTATTCTTGATTTCCTCTAATTTCATTTTTTGCTTGAGTTCAAAGTATCCCGCGACCTTGCCAATTAATGAGCCCGCTACACCAAGCAGTCCCCCAGAAGCCGCGCCAACTAATGATCCCAGTATTTCCATTACTTCTTACTCATCCACCCCGTCATGCCGAAATATGCGCCAACAATTCCCGCCTTGGCTATAAACAGCGTTGAGATTAGCGGTCCAAGCGCGGATATTCTGCTATCGGGTATCAGCCCGCTCACAAGCAAAGCCGCCATAGCGGTCATTACGATAAACGAGGCAACGGCTATTCTGGTTTGCGTTTCAACCTTGTGATGCTGGTCAACCGCTGCCAGTTCTTCCGTTGTAATTACGCCATCGTTATCGAGGTCAGCGTTCATTTTGGCGTTCATGTAAATGCCGCCATTAAACAGGCAATAACTATAAACGCTGACACACATAGAATGCCAATTTGAACAATCATAGACTGATTGCCGATCCAATTATGCAATTTATTCAACATCTTTTTGATCCCTTTCACGGACTCGTTCCTTTCCTGATTCTACAAATTCACAGTGACCGTCATCGCTTACGAGTAAGACTCTAACGCGTGACCAACTTTGCTTTTTTGTTAGGGGGCTATAAGTATAATGTTTCTGGTTGTAAGATTTTACATCCACTAAAATTGTTTCGGGTTCGCGGCTCCCAGATGCAGGCTTGACAGCAACAAGATCGAAAAAGCCCCACCCGCTGACGTTTTTTGCCACGACATATCCACGCGCTAACAGCCACGCGACCGCCGTTGCTTCCGCCCACGCCCCTTTGGTGATATGATCTTTAATTTATCTTGTCCCAGCACCAGGCGAACGCGGCTCCAAGCCCAGCCAGAACGCCCGCTATTTTCAAGAGCAGCCATATGGACCCCTTCCCAATTGCGGCGAGTTCCAGCAACTTATCCAGCTTGGCTTCAATACTCGCCAAGCGTCTTTCCTGCTCATCGGTCCTTGCCTCTAAACGGGCTATCTTTGCATCAGCTTCGCTCATACTGGATCTCCGTCAATTGGCAAGATTTGTCCCGCTGTTCCAAAATCAACAAAGCAAGAGCGTCCATCTTTGTAGTGGACAAGCGCGGTAAAAGTTTGTGTCTTTTTACTCAGATAAATCGTGACAAGATGACCGCGCTTTGAGAGCCCGCGAAACACGATTGTCTCCCCAGCATTTTTAATTGCGCCCATTGCGTCTTTAGTTGTAACGCAAAACCCCGCATCCTTTGCTTGCACTACTCCCGTCATCGCCAGCCAAAACAGTGAGGCGATTAGAAGCGGATATACGCGCCTCATCGGATTGGCGGCCTTACGCCTGGGGGCGGGGCTGTCTCCATTTGTCTTGGATCATCTGGGGTTAGTTGTATTGCCCGCATCATTGCGCCAGTTGCTAACTTTGGCTGGTCCCGATACCGCATAACTTGTTGTAGCGTCTTAAACAAACGCGGTTTAGCAAGCGCAGTTGTTCCCGCTTTTGACAGGTAGTAAGCCAAAAAAATTTCTGGGATGCCTGTTCCTGGCAAAAATGCACTCCCGCCACCTGACGCGGCTATTGGCAGAAATGATTTTAACCCCGATTTAAACCCGCCAAGCATTGCGCGTCTAGCAACAAATGTTGATACATCGGGTACGCCCTCTTGCAATGCTCTCTCAGCCAAATCCGCAAAAGCGCGTATTTCACTTACATCACCAACCCCCTTGCTAAACAATTCATTGGTTGCCGCCGCGTCTGCGCTTTTTGGATTTAGTATGCCTAATTTCTGTAAAAATGCTTCTTTGTTAAACCCGCTCTTTTCTAAATTAGAAGTGCCTACGGACCAAGCATCATCGAGTTTTTGCCGTGCAGCGGCTTTGAATAACGGAATTGATTTTTCTGGGCCAAGCAATGTTCTAAGGTTTTTAATAGTCTCTGGCGAGTTTTCTGAAATAAGCGTTTTATACAATTGGTCCGCTTCTTTAGAGCCAGGTTCCGCAAACCCAGCTTTAAATATTTTTCGGTCTACTTGACCAAACTTTTTCGCTGTAGCTGTTTCAAATTTGGTCATTCCGCGAGAGAAATAATCATCGGCCACTTTAAAGGCTGTCCCGACTTCACTGTTTCCCGTGGTCCGCATGGCGTTTTCTATGGACTTCTTTAAGCCAAGGATTTCAACCATGTTGCTGTTATTTCCTGACCGTTTGCCAACATCAATTATGGTGTTTAAACGTTTTGCAATGCCAGAAAGTTGCTCAATGTTTTGCACCTTTTCCATCTTGGTTAAGTCAGTAACTAAATCATTAAACATTGTAGTCACGTTTTCCATTGTCTCCGCTGATTTAGCGCGGGCGACTACAGTCTTTTGCTTCCCCTTAAATGCGGGGCTTTTTACACTAGGTAATCCCGCTATAGCCGCATCAGGCTCAGTGACGGTTTTCAAGGAAAACCTATCTGGCTGGCTTGATACGATGTCTTTTTTAATTGACCTAGCCGCTTGGATTACTCCGCTTGTATCAAACTTAGCGTTAGTCTTTTGCGCCATGCCCTTTGCTTGGCGGTACATTTCGTTGACTTCTTTACGGAATTGCTTGAACTGCTTAGTCCCCATTTTAACAAGGTTTTGGCTTTGCTGGGCAATATCTGTCAGAGGGCCATATGTTGCAAACATGTTGTCCGCTTCTCTAAAAACGTCAGAAGCGCGTACCTTTTGCGCGTCTTTAAAAGCTGTCCCCAATATCGGGAATCGCCCAAGTATTCGCGCACCCTCTCTGACCAAGGCATATTCAGAAGCCTCTGGGATACCAATTTTAACACCGCGACTAGCTGCTTCGTTTATGATGTCTTTCTGTTTTCGCCCCACCCCAAGCGCGTATTTCAAAAACACATCGCCAAGCGCACCTTTCACTGGCCTTAACGCTTGTAAGCCAACATTAAAGCCCGCGTCATACGTTCCTTCGCGGAGCGCATTACGCATTCGCTCGTAACGATCTGGAACTCTATAATTTTGCAATGCGTCAACTTTTAAAGCGTCAACGCCTAAACCACTTTTCTGCGCGTCAACTAAAGCATCGTACCCAAGCGACCCGCCCATCGCCCCTAGCAATCCACCCCCTACTATGCCAAACGGACCCCCGCCAGCCCCGTATATACTGCCCGCTGTTGCCCCCGTCATAATTGCGGCAGCGCGAGAACCGCCTAGCGGGTCTTGCGGAGCCTCTTTGTTGGGAAGCGTTGTTAATTGCGGGATCATTCTCCGTAACTCTTGCCCCGTAACATTCTGCTTGGGCAATATATCGCCAAGTTTTAGATTGCTTTGGCTTGCGGCTAATGGTGCTTGTTGTGGCATGTCCGCGCCGCCTGTGTCCGACTGTACGCTGTCAGCCGTTTTCATCTTTGCCTCATATTGGGATATTACGGAATCCACAACGCCTTGCACCTCTTCTCTAGACGCGCCCTCTGGGTAACTAAGGTCCAAAGTTTTACCGTCTGGTGTTCCAATTTTCAAAGATGCCATGAGTACCTCAATACTATTTTATGTTGAATCCAGGGGGGACAGTTATCCCCAGGTTATTTTGATTGCTTTCTGGTGAGGCAGTTGAACTCCCGCTTATTTTTGAAGCTTTTTCTGCTATTATTTTTGCGTCTTCCGCTAGCCGAGTTTCTAGTCTTTCCAAACTTGCTATCAACGTCCCAGAAGAAACAAACCCTGTTAAATTAGTTAATTGTCTAATTGCTTTTATTTCTTCCTTGTTTGGGGCTCGACCCTTTGCGTTGGTTCGTATTCTAATCATTTCTTCGGCAAGTTTTTCGCTCATAGATGGCAAAGCGTTCAAAAACTTTTGTTCTTCGGGGCCACCAGTGACAACGCCAGCTGCCAAATCAGCCATAGTTTTTATTGCGCTGTCCCCAAACAAATCTCCTATGATGCCTCGCGCTTGGTTGACCCCCGATTTCAAAGAACCAACCGCGCCAATCTTGTCGATGTTGCCTCTCACTTTCTTTAATATGCTTTCTACAGTTGAAACCGCATTTTGGGCGCGGTCACTTTTTTCGTCCGCTGTCGCGGTAGTTTTGAGGGTTTGGGTGCTTGGGTCTAAGTCTGCTAATTGCCTTATTTGGCCCTCTACTTCAGTTATAGATTTTTTCTGACCATCAACAATTACGATGTCGTTCGCGTTTGACCCGCTCCCCGTTCTGTAAATTGGGAGATGCTTGCCATTAGAAATCATAACTTTACCTGTGGATTTTGTGTTTCCGCCTGAGTTTTTTAAAATTTCTTTCTGTAAGTCGGAAAATATTTTTAATTTTTTGACGTTTAATCGCTCGTCTTCTAGCTCCCTTTTAAACCCTTGACTAGCCTCCCTTTCACCCGTCGTAAATTGTCGGTCACGCTGTTCGCGTTCTTCAAGTCCCAATCGTTGCGCTTGTAAACCTAGAGATTTTTGTATAGTTGGGTTGTCGATGTACTTGCCCATCAGCTTATATATGTCACCGCTTGTTACCGTGCGCGGGACACTAGCAGTTTCCCCTGTTCCTGGTTCTTGCACGGTTTTCGTTTGTCCGTACAAATCCGCCAAGTCTTTCTTGGCCGCTCCTTGTTCCCTCATGTCCCCAATATCGCCAAGTGCCTTGCCAAGAGCGGATAACCCTTGACCCAAGCTGTTATCAGGTGGACGCACGATTGCACCAGGTGCAGACATGCGAACAGCTTGGCCTTTTGGCATAGCCTCAAACAACGCTCTGTTCTTTGCCGCCTTTATAGCCGCTGGTCCCCCGCCACCAAGCAAACCTTGGATAACTGGATTTCCGATTAACCCTTGCCTAATTGCCATTCTCAACCACCTTATCCATCAAGAATTTCACAAAGCCCTTTATGCGCGGCTTGTCTTTGATAAACTTGGCGAAACGCTCGCCATATTTAACGTATAGTTTAGCAAGTGGAGCGGGAGCCTTATCGAATAGCCACCCTCTAAAGATCAACCAACGGAAACTGTTAACGCCGTAAACTTCCCTTGCTACCCAGCAAGGAAGATACGGGGCTATTGCTGCCGCACCACTTAACAAGCCACCAATGCCGCCAAGTGTCCCGCCGAATGTACCGCCTGACTGAACAGGTTGCCGCGATACAGAGCCCATCGGTGTCTGCCCGATTGCCGCTTGCCTGATTGACAGGTTGCTCAACGGCGCGTTGATCTGATCGAGGAAGTCCGAATAGCGCAGATCATTCAATGCTTGGCGCAATCCCTGTGTCTGTTGCCCAACACCACTTAACGCTCCCGCAAACTGGCTCCCCATGTTCAAGTCAGCCTGTGCCTGATCGGTGAACTGCCTACCCGCGCCCATCAATTGACCCGTTGCTGCTTGTCCAAGTTGTGCGGCATTGTTGAAGTTCTGGGAGCGCATTTGGTTGCTAATCTGCCCCACTGTATCCAGGTAATTCGCATTGTTCTGGGCCTCTATAAGTTCTGCCCGTGATCCGCCAAAAGGGTTTCTAAGCCTTGCTTGCTCATTGATTAAATCGCGCTCATCCCGAACATCATCCACCATTCCTGATATGACATCGGTTTCATACGGGTTTGTATAGTTTGCCATAAGCGTTGAGGGATCGGTAATCGAATTAACCCCCGCTGTAGTAGCCGCTGTTCCCGCTCTTGCTGTTGGCTGGTACTGCCCGCCTAACCCGCGAACCACGCCAAAAGCGGCATTTTGATCGGGACTAAACGGCGCAATCCGTTCCGCTGGCGATCCATCTGGATTCGTGTAATCAATCCGTCCACGGTTAGCAATCGTTCCCGCCAAGGCGAGATTTTCGTCAACGAAATCTCTGTACCGCTGGGGGATGTCGGTGCTTGAAACTGCCATCCCATCGCCTGATGATTTACCCATTATAATGTCCTTTCGAGCATAACGTAATTCTGTTCATAAGTGTCTTTCAGCTTTCTAAGCCAGCCCTTGCGTCCGACTATCGTTATAGATATGCACCCGCCCGCTTTTGCCCATGCCTCGACATCGGGGAGCATGTCATTAACCAGTTCATCCATGTCACCAGCCGCAAGCCAAATCCTAGCCCGCTTGCCTGTGGGATAATCGTTGATCTCTGTGACAATCACCGATTTCTCACCGCACCAGAGTTGCGCCTTGTCTTTCATTAACTGGCACTCAACATCATCAAGCGTGTGTGTATCCTGGTATTTCAATGCTTTTTCAATTAAGGGTGCGGCACGTTTAAACGCTTTTTCAGATCGCATTAATCATTCAACTCGTTCGCTGTTTCACCTGAACAACATTCATCAATGTTTCTGCCGCAAGCACCGCATTGCAAATGACCGTGGACATAGTGATGATCGTTAGACTTGTTCATCACTCTCCCGCAAATCCCGCAAACTTTTGGCTCGATATTGACCACAGGCAGTATACTGATCACCGCGTTCGTTGCGTTGGGACAACGTCAAAAAGTATCTTGCCTAAACGACCATCCGTAGGGCTGCTATTCCAGTCATATCGGATAGCAATTTGTCGTGCGGATATACGGGTATCTACTTTCTCCGTAGTCGCGTTTATTGCGCCAAGGTCTGTGGTTGTAACATTGGTAGCTTGGGGCCACTCTTTAGACTTTACTGAAACATTAACTCCGCCTGATAAGCCTTGGAAATCAGGTGTATATCTCTTGATAAAGGAATGCGTGTGACCGTCTTGTAAATCCATAAAACCAGATTCAAGAAAAGCCGTGAATGCTTCCCCGTTTGCCGTACTGCCACGCTCTTGTATTTTCAGCGTTCCGTCTGCATAAGCGGCTATCGGGTTTGACTCGACTCCTCTTTCTGCCCATGCGGTAATCGGGCTTGTCCCTAGATACCAGATTAACTCCGCAAAGTTTAACGTTAAATATCTCGCGCACTCGTTTGTCTCGCCTGTCGGATACCACCAAGTCACCTCGTTGTATGTGTCATTTGTTCCCGCGTTAATGAGTGCTTCCTGACCTTCCGCCAAGCCATCAAAGAAGAAGTCCCGCATTGGGCATGAAATGGTTGTTGGCGCACCGCCGTTGTAAAGCATAAATTCTCGACTAGATGACAACCAGTAGATCGTGGAATTGCCCGCTCTTGCCCATGCGTTTTTAGACAGGAGCCCCGCGCCCACCGCCAAAAGAGTAGGCCGATAAACCGTCTCAACTTCTGGAACATATTGTATCTGGTAACAGGCCGTGTCAGTCCAGATCAACGACACAAAGGACATAGGTGCTGCGCCGACTATATTGTTGCCCTCTGATAACAGGAAATCACCTGATGAGTTCGTTTGTTTCGGGGTCCAGAAGAATTGCACGTTTGCACCAGTGACATCGGATAACCCGCTGTCGATTGCTGCCCATTGAACCCTGAGAGGATTGGTTGTTCCCGCCGAACTTGTGTTATTAGTTGGGTTGTAAATATTGTTTGCCCCGCCAAGCGCGACTATAAAGTTTTCGGGCGTTGTAAAGAAGGTCAGCGGGCTAGGACAATCGGTTGCGCTGTCACTGACTCGCGTTGCCCGTTGGCTTGGAACATTTGCCCATGTGAATATTGGGCTCGACTTATAGTTTGCTACGAGTTGCCCTTGAAAGTGTGAAAGCGACCACTGCCTTGCTTCAAAGTCGGTTTCGTCAGAAGGCAGTGAATAGTAACCCTCAGAATACCCGCCTGATCCGTACCCACTTGCAACCGCTGAATTAACTTTACCGCTTCCATACGGGTAGCTGTAATCAGTAGAACCGCCCGCGCCCGATGTCGTTGCATTGGCATTAGAGCCAAACGTAACGGTATAGGTGTTTGCGTTTGTAACGGTAGCCGTATAACCCAATTTAGCCGTGTAGGTGATGCTTCCAGAATACGCCGCGTCAGACGTTGCTTTGGTTTCACTGCTAATCATTAGCTGGTCAACGTTGACTTTATAAACAGTGTGTTCCTTGTTAATCTCGCCCGCTGGAATACCAGCAAACCCAGAAGCCCCGCTTAGTGTAAGCAAGTCACCCGTGTTCATGCCGTGCGCTGTTTCGGTAATGACTAAACTCGTTGACCCGCTTGACGCGGTCATGTTGCTAGAAAACGTGCCGTTTAAACCAAGGCTGATCCCGCCAATAGCGGCATCGTTTCGCAAGTAAACTTCGTCATCCGTTGCCAAGCCGTGCGTAGTGTGGGCAACGGTAACAACCGCTGATCCTGACGTTGTGGATAGCGCGGCACTCAAAGCACCAGTTATACGGATTGGCGTAATATCGTGGAGAACCGATCCAATGTATGCGTAGAGATGCGAGTTTGTCCCCGCCCCAATAACCTTGCGCCCATCTAGCGTTTCGTAAACGTGCAAAGCGCGGCACTTGCCCTCGAACGTGTCTTCGCTTAAATCTTCGTACCCGCCAATCACTTCGGGCATGGAACGATTGCCGACCTTGCGAAACCTGATTTTGTCGGAGTCTACCCATCGGTTCTCCGCAAGCAATCGCGTATTATCCTTGATGATGCCAGGAGCGATCTTCAGTTCCACAGTTGTCATGTTTTAACTCGTAAAGATAATGGGGAAAGCACCAGCGGCATAATTAGCGTTTGGATACATGGATAACTCTGGCGCATTGTATCCACCCGCTTGTGGGGTAGCCTGTGTCGCTGGGCCTGGCACTTGCCCAGCATAGAACGGGTTGGTGTTTTGCAGTAACCCGCCGAAATTACCGATTGAATTAGCATAACGGTTTACATCGCCAACAAAGTCATAGCCTGGAAGCTGACCAGGTAACGGAGCGTTTAAGTTCATCGGTGCGGGCATCACATTAGGCATAGTGTTTGTGTTTGTCCCTGTCCCGCCTGTTGACTGGTTTGGATCAGGCTGGACAACAACGGGGTTAAAGGGCTGGGTCTGGACAGGCATTGTGTTTGCGGGTTGCTCCCCGCCAAAACCAGAAAGCGGCATACCAAAACTATCCCGTCCTTCGGCTTGCCCATAGTCAATAAAATGCTGCCTTGCTTTTGCTTCGACGGCGCGTTCAGCTCCTGTTTTACCGTCTATTATAGCTGCGTCATAAAATTGCCCAGGCGCTGCCATTTGCCTCCCGACATCCTCTAAAACATCAGGGTTGTTCTGCAAATACTTTAACTCTGGTGAAAGCTGAATTGTTGCTTTCATGTTTGCGATATTTGCCGCTTGCTGTTTGCTGTACTGGTCCCAAAGGCTACCAGGACGAACGTCAACAAATCCCGTATTTGGATCGATTGAGGCTAATGCGTCTTCGTATAAACCCATCTGTTACTCCCCCAACTCAGGCCAAGTTATATCTGTCGGAAACCCAGACTGCGCTGGCACATCGCGCAACGCTTGGCGATACGTTTTCATGGCATCGCTCATCGTAACGTCAGAGCTTGCTGTCCAATCGGTTTCTGCAAGTAATTGGTGTCTTAGTTTTCTCATAGCAGGAGCTTGCAAATGTGCTATACTTGTCGGTGCATTTTCAGCCAATTCCGCATCTGTCATGTCGCGCAAAACGCCATCAACATTAATTTTCACGATCCGACCCCCCATATTATAAGTTTGCCAGCCGTAAAAGTTCCGTCATTTAACGAAAATTTGATGCCTGTCATTCTGCGAGTACTGCCCCCATTAAAAAAATAACCTTGATACCATCGTGTATCTCCCCCTTCATCTCTTCCCCAGAAATCGGTACTGCCCCACACGGTGTTTCCGTTTACGTTAATTGTTTCGCCACTTTGAATAATTGTTTTACAAGGATCAGATATTGTAGACCGGAAATTATAGTATCTGTTATTAACTGCTTTCAAAGTTCCTGCATTACTTCTGTTAAGTCCGAAATAAACTTCTGCGCTATTCGACGCTGTAAAATCAAAAGAGCTATAATTGTAGGATGCGTGTGCTGTTTTGTGCGTATAATTCCCCCCAAGTTGGTTTCCTTGGTCATCTATTAAGTGCATTCTGCCATATGTAAAACCTGACGAATAAGAAGGTTTAAATTGCCGTAACTCAACTTCGTATGCTGAATAACTAGTTGAGAAATCAGACGTTCTAGTGACAGTCGATGCTCCAGTTAGATCGGTACTAGAAATTAGTGTGCGACTGCCAGCAGAGGCAGGGGCTTGACTCGCCCATGCGCTGCCAGTTGACGTTAAAACATTTCCAGAAGTTCCGTGCGCTGGCAGTGGGTTTGCTTCACTAGCCCAAGCTGAACCAGTAGATGTGAGGATATTTCCATCGGAGCCGTGGGCTGGTAATTCTGTCGGCACGGCTTGGCTCGACCAGTTGTTGCCATCTGAGGTTAGAACTTGCCCATTCGTTCCAGCGATTGTTCCTAACGCACCGTCTGCGACATCTCTTGCTCTACTCATTGGCTGGGCCTTTCTGGGAAGGTTACATCAGGCCAATCCTCATGGGTTGGCAGATCACGCAATGCTTGTCTGTAAGTTGCCATCGCATCTGACATAGTAACATCACCTAATGCGTAGAAATCGGTTTCTGCTAAAAGCTGGTTTCTTATTTGTCTATTGGCGCTGGCTGTTCTTGCATCTATCTCTGCTTTATGCGCCTCTTCTTGTTCTGCCTTTGAATGGAAAGTGCCATCGTCATCTGTAACGTCAGAAAACATATCGCTTAGTTTCCACGCTTGAACCCAATTGTTATTTGAGTCCTGAACTACGCCATCTCTTTCAACTATTTGATATTTACCAGCATTCGGTTTTGGAGAATCCAATACTGGATCAACATTTAAAAACTCAAGAACGCTTTCATTCCAGACATTCGGGAAGCTGGTATTTTTATTTTCTGACTTTAACTCACTACGTGTTTTTAAATCGCCAGAACTTTTTATCCTATATTCCATTCCAACTCCTTATGCGATTGCGTAAAAAAAGTATGTGTTGCCAGACGCATTAGTTTGACTGCCTCCTCCAGTTTTTACACGAAACCCCGAATTTATTATGTCTATCAAATCCAAGGTTGCCTCCGCGTCAGTCGAATTAAATTTCATGTAGTCATCAATTCCTTTTGTTGTGTCCATGAAATTCCAATCTCCAGAAACACCAGCGGTTACATTTTTAATCATTACAAATCGCGCCCCTGATGAGAAACCGCAATCAACATCTACGTTGCTGCCAGTCCCAGAATATGTACCGATTTTTGAAATGCCTGTTTGTTCGCCAAATATATAAAGAACGTATTCTGCGCCTGATGTGTTCATGGATTTATCAGCGTTCCCCCCAGAGGCAAGGCCCACAGCAA
>WLWH01000344.1_pt1 | contig 38579 bp, 39 predicted proteins | sample 6712741 | NCBI WGS metagenome assembly WLWH01 (sample SAMN12718694, study PRJNA515312) | sponge metagenome | isolation source: marine sponge | host: Mycale hentscheli | place: New Zealand: South Island, Marlborough, Capsize Point | collected 2003-05-01
TAACGGTTAGGTTCTCACCTAATATCACTAATGATCAGTTGAAGGCGTGGCGGCGTAACTCCACGAATCGCAAGACTGAAGAGTTGGATTCTATCAAGTTCTCTTGCTACGTTGTGGGTCAGACTGTCTCTGGCATTTACTTCAATGACGAACTGGTACTTGATGATGACGGTAACGCTATTACGTTCGCATCGCAGGCTATTATGGATATGACCAACACTGATCGTCCTCTGCCTGATGCCATTCGTGCGTTTTATGCGATTGACCCGCATCTTGAGAATACTGCTCTTAAGGTTCTTGATTACGCCGGGTATGGTGATGATCTTGAGACTGAAGACCCTACGAAGGGCTAATTGAAGAATTAGCCGATGATGTCAGGATTAGATCAGCGGCACGATTAGCCGAAGCATTTCACACTGATCCGCTTGAGATTCTTAACGCCGACTACGATGAGTGGCTTATCCGTATGGCTTGTGCTAAAGCGCTTGCGGCGGATCACCGTGAACGTGACCGAAACCGTCGTGGCGTAACTGGTGGTTACGGATAAAACTTAATACTGGGGCAGGTGATTACTTGAGGCCGGGAATTTCTATAGAATATGTCTATAGCGATTCTCGGTTTCTTGTTGTTAGGAGTGCCGTATGGCAGCAGAAGAAAAAGTTGTAATTAAGGTTGAGGTGGATGCCGATATCAGTAATGATGTCGCTGCTATTCGTAATCGCCTTAAGGCAATCGAAGATCGAATGGGTTCGTTTAACCGGAAATCCAAAGACATGGATCGTGGCCTTGATCGGGTCAATAAGCGGTTCGATAAGATGGGTAACGTTCTTAGAAAAGTTACTCAAGTTTTCCTAAAGTTCACTGCGGCTTTAGCGAAGTTTTCTTTTATTGCTTTAGCAGGTCAGATCGGCTTGTTTACTGCTGGTTTGCTTGCCGCTAAGGCTGCTCTTATTACGGGCAGGGCCGCAGTGTCGGCGTATCAAGCCTCACTGAGAGGCTTATCGGTTGCGGCGGCTGGTGTTGCTACGGCATTGGCTGTGGCGGCAGCGGCTATGCGTCAGTTTAACGAGGTTCAGTTGGGTTCGCAGTTTGGTGGCGGTCCTCAGGGACGATCCAACGCTATTAGGGCCACGAGAAGTATTGATAATCGAACTGCTGGACTCCTTGGTAGAGAGGCCACTTCAGCAATTGCTGGTTCACTTGGCCGTGCCGGTGCCCGCCCGAGTCAGACCAGTAACCTTGTTCGACAGTTGTTTAACATTTCTGGCGGTGACGCTAAGGCTGCGCAAAGTTTAGCGGCAGCAATTGGTTCTGGTGATGTGAAGCAAGCACAGACTTCTTTACGGGGTGCTGTTGGCTTCAATCAGGGGTCACTAAAAAACGTCAGTTCTATGCAGGGACTTATGGGCGTTGTCTCTGGCGGTGGTGCTACGGGCGCTAACTTCCAGTCAGTAGGCGCAGATATGGCCCAAACTTTTATTGGCACTCTTAAGACTCAGTTCTCGGGGCTAACAAACATATTTGCTGATTTAGGTGGCCCGCTCATTGAGCCGTTCCGTCAGGCATTTGTTAGCATTTCTCGGATTCTCAAAGAAGACATTCTGTCGATGACAGCCGTTCTTCAAAAGTTTGGTGCCGATTCCTTTGCACCCACGTTGGTGACGACGATTGATAAGATCAGTGAGTTTATCCGCTCTAACATTGTGAATAACATTGGTGACGTTAAAGAGATGGGTGAGGCGTTTGTAAACTTCTTTAAGGCTGTTAGAGATTTTTTTGATGACATAGGCGGCTATCTTGTCAAGTTGGAGCCTGCTGCCGATGTTGTGATTGAGATGTTTAAGGCGTTTGGTGACGCTGCTGGCGGGCGTGGGCTGTTCCAGCAGTTCAATAATTTGGTTGTGGAGAATGCTGAGGCGTTCAAGGACTTTGGTGCGTCTATTGGTAATGTGATTGGTGCTTTGTTTGATCAGTTGTCTGGCGGGCAGATGGGCTTCTTTAATAAGTTGCCGTTGTTGTCCGACATTTTGGATACGTTGGCTTCTGAAGTTATCCCTGCTTTGTTTAATGTGTTTGGTCGGTTTGCTCCGATTTTGGAAAGGCTTCCTGATGCGCTGAGCGGACTGGCAGATGTTTTAAACTTTTTGGCTCCGATTATTGGTACGTTAGTTGATGCGATTGCGATGGTTGCTGATTTAATCGGCAGTTTTGGAATGGGCATGGGGTTGATGTTCTTAGGTGGCCGGAAAATGGGTATGGGTGGCCGTATGGCTAGGGCTGGTGCCGGGGCAGGAGCGGCTGGGGCTGGAGGACTTACGGCACGGGCCGGTAATGGGCTTTTTAACGCTGGAGCGGGTCTTCAAGCCCGAGGGTTTGTGGGGGCCGGAAACGTTGTAGGTAGGACAGGTATAGCCATGTCAGGCGGTGCCGGTGGCTTGTTAGGCAAAGTGGCAGGTCCTGTTGGCGGTGTTTTGTCAGCAATGCACTTAGAGAAAACTGTTGGCAACCCGTTTAAGTTGGGATTTGATGATAGTGGATCAGCCTACCAAACTGGTAAATTTACGGGCGGCGGCATTCTTGCGGGTGCGGGCGTAGGTGCGACTATTGGGGCTATGGGTGGACCGTTTGCTCCTATAACAATGACTGCCGGTATTTTGATTGGTGCTGCTGTTGGCGGTATCATGGAAGGGGTTGCTGCGTTTCGTGGTAACCGGCGTCTGAAGAAAGCGGCAGAGAATGCTTCTGTGGCTATTCTTGGTGGCTTAACTGGCGGGGTTTTGGCTGGGGCAGGTTCGGCTTCGTTCAATCAAGGCCAAAGTATGTTAGAGATGTATCAGGCTGCTGTAAGTGCTGCAATTGATCCAGAGACCGGTGAACTCAGGGTGGAGGGCGATACACGTCAGTTCAGAGATTTCTTGCGTGCAGCAGGGGTTGATCCTAATTCAGTTCACCGTGATGAAATGTTTAAACTGCTAGCCGAAGGCGGTTATGGTGATCAACTAGAGCGTCAACTAGAGGGCGCTGTAGACTTTATGGATCGCCAAATCAACAACATTGCTAAAGCATTAGGTATGGGTGCGGAAACAGTCATGCAGTCTTTAGAAGCGTTGGGCATTGACCCCATGTCTGACTTTAACGATACGGCAGCGTCTGGTTTGGTTGCCCTCCTAAACAGTCCTGTTATTGATCGTAGCCGTTTGGTTCTTCCTGATTTTAGTACTTCTCAGGCGGGTGTCGCTAACAGATTTGATAGTGCGTCCGATATGTTGAATACCTTGATTGGTGAAACTAATGAGGGCATATTTGATGATGCCACCGTGTCTGATTTTGTGGACAGGTTTGCTGCTGCGGAGATTGCTGGCGGCATGTCCGCAGATGTTGCGGGTTTGAGTGGTTTGAAAGAGATTCGTGAGAAAGTTGCTTCTGGCGAACTTGATGCAAAGGTGTTGAGCCAGTTTGGTATCCGTGATCAGGAAATGTTTATCTTTGATCAGTTGGAGCAGCAGTACGGTTTGGGTGAGGGCGGCGCTGAGCGCCTGTACGAGTCGTACAGCGATGGTGGTTTCAGTATTGAGCGTGTGAGCGGTGAGATTCAGCGTATTTCTACTGAGCGTGAGCGTTTGCGCTCGGGTTTGATCGGTGGCGATATTGGTGCTTTTGCGCAAGTTGCTGGTGCAGAAGGTACCAATGCATTCAAGTTGTTTGCTATGAATAAAATGTTTACCGGCGATCGCCCGACCGGAGATCAGTATGCATTTGGCAGTGCGTTTAGGACTGGTGATTTTGATGCCGTACAAGCGCAACTAGACGAGGGCTATGAGGGGCCAAGTGGTAAGGGTGCGGCAGCAGCCACTGTTGACTTTATGATTAAGAACGGTTTCTTACAGGAAGCACAAATTGGCCTGTTGCAACTTATTAGCGAGAACACTGGTAACCCTGTTGCGTTCAATATTACTGGTGAGGTTTCTGAGAACAACTTGACGAGTGGTCAGGTTGTATTCAATATTGAGTCAATTCCGGGCGAGTCCGCTGACAGCGGCGGTAATCCCGGTGGCATTCAGCGTGCAGGCCGAGGAAGCAATTCGGAATGATTAGGGAGATGAAATAATGCCTACTATCGTGAAATCATTTACATCAACAAACGGCATAGTTGTAAACCCTAATGGGTTTAGGTCTGCCGTTCCTCCACGGGCGAAGTTGCAAACACTTCCGTTGGATGTAGAGCCTGTTCCGTCCGGGGATCGCCTTATGAGGAACAGAAATACAAGCCTTCAAGTTATTTTTCCGTTTGGGCCTCAAAATATCAAGCATGATAAGTTGGCTGGTAAGACTGTTGAGATTGCTCGTCCGGGCAAGAAGCCTATTTTGTTTTTGGAGAATCCAAATTTAAGAACAGTGTCGTTTCAGGCTGTTATTGCAGACAAAGGCAGTGGTGGGGCTGTTCCGATTACAGGCATTTTGGAGAAGTTAGAGACCATTGCTACTAATGCTCACCCGTGTAACTTTACTTACGGTTTGACTTCTTTGGCTTACAACGTGGTGATCACTCAGTTTAGTTATGACGTGTCGTATCGCAACAATGCTGGTGAGCCTTTGCGTGCGGAGGTCAGTATTCAGTTGACTGAGACTCCTGTGTTTACGCAGGAGATTCAGGAGTTGAAGGCTGTAACTAAGGAGGCTGAGCCTGCCAAGAATACCTATACGAAGGGCGGCGGCGATAACAATGAAGAAGACGACAATGAGTCACGGGCAACAGGAAATCCATTTGATAACTCCCCTATTAGTAGACCCCCACAGGAGCAGGGAAATTATTATGAGGCCCTTGCCGCCTATGAGGCCCAGCAAGAACAGCGAAGGCTAGAAACTTTAGAACGTCTAGAGAAACAAGCAGAATTAGATCGTGCTGCCGGTGTTATTTCTTAGGTGATTGAGTTGATACCATGAGTTATCTAGTTGAATCTATCACTGTCGGTGAAGTCGGGGAAAAGAACGTTGAGATTCGTGACTCCGTTACAGCACTAACTTTTGCTTTGAGCGCATCATCTGTCAGCGAAATCAAAGTGACCGTTCACGATCCCGGTTTCAAGATGCACAACAGCAACTACTTTATGATTGGTCGCAGAGTGGTTTACGACGAGGTTGCATACGAAATTTCTGCTGTGGAAGTTAAGCATGATCGTCGTGATTCATGCGTGTTCACGGCACGTCTGGAGGCAACCCAGAAACTTCGCAGAGAAAAAGGGCAGCAAAACTTTGGCGCTATTTCACCAACTACGTTTGCTTCAGGTGCAGCACAACGAGTTGGCTTAAGGTTCTTTGGGGAGAGTTCTCCTGTAGACGGCCAAATCATGAGAGAGTCAACCGACAATAAAGATGAGTCCACGATGGACGTTTTGCAGCGTTTGTGTCGTGATCTTGACTTTATGTGCTTTGAGGCAAAGGGTATCTTGTTTTTTGCTTCGCAGGATTTCATCATGGATAATCAGGCTGTTCTGAATATCAATGTTCCATCGGAAGAAACCGATCCGTTCTTTGCTTCTTCTTTGAGTGCCCGTCGCACGACAGATGGCAGGTCTGCGGCTACTATGACTGCGCAACTTATCAAAAACGAGTCGTCTTTGTCGATCTATCCGGGGGCGGTCGTTGGCGTGAACGGGCTTGATCACTTCACTATATTTATGGTAGATAAAGTCAACTATTCTGCGTCCCCGTCTGCTTTGGTTTCTATTTCTGGTTCCTCACCTGAAGATGACGGCGAGGCCGCTTGCGCACTTCAGTCGTTCACTCAAGGCGCTAGAGGTGACTGTGTGAAGCGTATCCAGCAGGCTATCGGCACGACTGCTGACGGTATTTGGGGGCCGATTACGCAGCGGTTCGTGCTTTCGTTCCAGAAAGCAAACAACCTTCCTGCCGATGGTGTGTGGGATGCTGACGACTGGGCTGAGATTAAGACAGATGATTATGTCAGAGGTTCTTCAGGGTTCGTGGCTACGACCACCACGACGACTCCGACTGTTCAGATTTCAGATATTTTCTGGGCTGATAAGGTGGTTAATGGTTCTAAGGGTTGGGAGTATGTTCGTGCGAATAAGAGACTGCCCTTGCCGTATCCATGGAACTATGGTAACTTTAAAGCAGACGGATATGCCGGGGTTAACTACATGATGACTCAGTGGATCAAGTATTTGAACAACTATCTTCCTCCGAGGGAGTACGCTGAGGAAGCAGCAAAGGTTCGTAACCCCGGTGTAACGCCCGGAGCAGGACAGCCATGGTAGGCGGAGGTAATTATGTCTCGTAGAACAAGTAGAAACAATTCTTACACTAGTGGTATCAGCCCGTCAGGGTTCTATATTGCTGATGTGGTTGCTATTGATGGTGACTATGTTTCGGTGAAGGTTCCACGTTTAGGTTTGAACAACATTTATGAGAATGTTCCTTTTACTGGGTTTACTCCTGCTGTTGGTGACCGTATTTGGGTTTCTTTCGTAGAGGGCAAGGCGTCGCATCTGTTGGGCTTTGTCGGCGCTGGTGATACGGGCACTGATATTACGGAGATTGTTGCTGGCACGAACTTGAATGGTGGCGGCACGGGTGGGTCGGTCACTGTTAATCTTGATGACGATATCACGTTGTCTACGGTAACGGCTGACGGCTTTTACGGCGACTTGTACGGTGCTATCCATGTTCTTGTAAAGAACGTAAGTGGCGGCTCTCTGACTAAGGGTACCCCTGTGTATGCTACGGGTGCTGTGGGGGCTTCTGGTGCCGTGGAAGTTGAAGCGTCTTTGGCTGGGACTGCTTCTACGATGCCTGCTATGGGTTTGTTAGATCAGGACTTGGCGAACAATGGTCAGGGCGACGTTGTTGTTTCTGGCGTTTTGCAGAATATTGATACTGACACTCCGGGTTATAGCGTGGGTGACGAGTTGTACGTTGCTGCGTCTGGCGGTTTGACGACGACTCGGCCTACGGGTTCTTCTGAGTTGGTTCAGAAGATCGGTAAAGTTGTTCGTGTTCAGCAGAATACTGGCGAGATTTTGGTTCAGGGTGCTGGCCGTACTAATGATGTTCCGAACTCGTTTACTACTAGTGGTGATGTTACTGTTGGCGGCGACTTGACTGTTAACGGCACCACGGTTACGTTGAACACTGAAACTTTGACTGTTGAAGATAACATTATTTTGCTTAACTCTAATGTTTCTGGTACTCCGTCTTTGGATGCGGGTATTGAGATTGAGCGTGGTTCTTCTAGTAATGTTTCTTTTTTGTGGGATGAGACAAATGATAGGTGGACGATTGGTTCGGAAAGTCTTGTTGCTGGTACGTTTATTGGTGCTCTGACAGGTAATGTTACGGGCAATCTTACAGGTGATGTGACAGGCAATGCTGATACGGCTACGACAGCCACCAACTTATCTGGGGGCACTGTTGCCGCTACAACACTGACTGCATCGGGTGATGCGAACTTTGACTCGGGTACGCTGTTTGTAGATGTGTCTGCAAACCGTGTCGGCGTCGGTACCTCGTCACCATCTGCGGAACTTGAAGTACGGGGATCATCTAACCCTGAGATTCGGATCATTGCGAGCGACGGTACGGACCCGGCGCTTTACTTTGGTGATAACACGGACTCAGTTCGTGGTGGCATTGTGTATGACACGTCTGCGAACGACCTCCAGTTCCGTGGCTACAACAACACCACGGTAATGACGATTGAGAGCGACGCTCAGGTAGGTATCGGGACAAACAGTCCGGGCGCAAAACTCCACGTCGATGGTGGTACCAGCGATACCAACATTCGGGTCACATCTACTGACTCTGGCGCATATATCGGTTTTGAGGACTCTGCAACGTCGGGTAACTGGTACGCCCAGCGCATGGGTGCTCAGGGAGATGCACTGGTATTTCAGACTGGTGCTTCAACCCGTATGACGGTCGCTTCTAACGGCAGAGTCGGGATCGGTACTCCAAATCCGGGTTTTCAGTTGGACGTAAACGGCACCATCAACGCTCAGTCCTACATCCGCAATAGTTCTGGGACGAATGAGCAGTTGTCGCTTCGGGCTACTGGAACGGGGACTCGCCCTTACTTAGCGTTCTACAACTATAACGGCTCGTCATATGTGCGGCGTGGCTACATCGGTTACCCGAACGCTGGTTCTTCTACGTCAACAATCAATCTTGTTTCGGATAGCGGCAACGTCCAGATCACAGGCAGCGGCGGTGAGGTAAACGCAACCCCGAAACTGTCGATCAACGGCGGGCCAGAACTGTCCGACCCGTCGTCCGCTAACTACCTGCGAATTACGACTGCTCACGGCAGAATCGACCTCGGCCCTCAGAACACGACGTACTGCCACATCTACACCGACCGTGGCTCGTTCTACTTCAACAAGTCAACGCTGTACGCCAACAGTACGAGCGCAAAGATTTGGCATCGTGGTGACCTGAGAGGTGCCGCCGCATCTGTCGTTGTGGACAGCAATGGTTATGGCACAATCAACCACGGTCTAGGAGCAACCCCAGACTTCGCCTTCGTTGGTGCCCGTCAGAAACTAAGCAACGACAATGACAACCAGTTGTCTTTCCCTGTCACCAGTTACAACTCAACAAGTATCACGTTCCGTGCATACGAGGTCAACGGGGATGGTAACTCAAACTACACAGTGTCAACTATCATCAGCAACGCCACAGTGTATGTGTTCTGGATGGCAGGAAACCAGTAAGGAGTAGATTATGGATATTTCACTTATACCGCCAGAAGTTGTGGTTCCAAACGACCTAGACGAGTACAGAAGTGCGAAGTTGCGGACAAAGAGAGACGTAATGTTACAAGCATCTGATTGGACGCAAATGCCTGACAGTGCGCTAACTGACAGTAAGAAGACAGAGTGGGCGACGTATCGTCAGGCGTTGCGTGATCTCCCGGCGACTGTAGGCACTCCGATTCCAGAGACTGTGACGTTTCCTGATCCACCCACTACCTAGCCTTACCATATAAAGTTATCTAAAACTTTATATATTCAGGTATTGACACATACCGATAGTCTGGTAGACTAAAGAGATATGTTTTCAACCCCGAAGGAGTCGAACATGTTTCCCAAATCTTTCACGTCGTTTTTGGTACCCCTTGCAGCAGTTCTACTGCTGGCAGGCTGTGCTGCTGACGACCCCCTAAACATCAACGAGCCTGAAGTACAGCCATTTACCCCTGCGGAACTTACACCTATCGACATTGCACCCATTGAAGAAGAACCTACGGCTGTACTAGAACCAAACTACGATCCTGTCCCCCACATAGACTTTACCGTACTGGAACCCGTCACAACGATTCTATTAGACGAGTATAATTGGGGCGACGGAGACAACGTGAAAGACCTACAAGAGTTCTTGGGCGTTACAGTAGACGGCGACTACGGACCTCAAACCCGAACGGCTCACGTTAAACTGCTAGAAGGTATGGGGTGGAGCACGGACAACGTTCCTGATTCGCCCTCCACGGGGTCACCTACCAGATATAATCCAAACGCTACACCTCAGTGTACCGAGTGGTGGGATACGGCTAGGGCGGCTGGCTGGGCAGAAGATCGTCTGCCTAAATTGGGTCGAATTATGTTTGCTGAGAGCCGTTGTACGCACGATGTGATTTCCCCTACCAAGGATTACGGTTTGACTCAGATCAACTGGGCGGCTCATGGCGGCTGGCTTACGGACGCTGGCATTACTCGTGACATGCTTTTGGACGCTTCCACGAACTTGGCACAGGCTAAGCGGATTGCAGACTATGCAGAGCGGCATTATGGTTGTTGGAGCCAGCCGTGGTACATGTCTGGGGATTGGTGCTAAATACCTAATTTAGCCAAGTTAACCATTTTGGCTAACTATTCCTACTAGAATATAAGTGATTACACAACTTCTAGCGAAAAGGATTCCCCGACATGGCAAAACGACCCTATACTGGCTGGGACCGGAACAGTTCTGGCAGGCGTGCAGGCACTGAAGCACTTATCAACCAAATTAAGTTTTGGAGTGGTGGGGGCCTATGGCATAATGGCTCTTGGTTGGTCAGGCCGATGAGAGGGAAAAGTAATCCAAGTGTTCACGGAACGGGCCGTGCTTTTGACCTTTCTTGGCGTGGCGGCAAATACGGCGGATACGGAAACTACCATGAAGCAAAAGTTTGGTATGACTTCTTCTGTGAGCACGCAGATGAACTAGAGATTGAAGCCGTTTTCGATTACTACCCCGGCCCCTACGGGCGAGGCTACAAGTGTGACAGAGACGCTACAATCGTGTATTCTCGCAAAGCGTTCTCTGGGGTCCCCGGAGGAGATTGGTTTCATTTAGAAATTTCAAATAAATATGCTGATGATGCAGACTTCTATAATGAGAAGATGCCAGAGTTGATCGCAGGCATCAAGCCTGAGGCTCCGGCTAAGCCCGCTCCTTTGGAAGATGCTCCGGCTGTCGTAGACAACCCAACCGGTGAAGATTACCCCGGTCACCCGATTGACAAGGGTCATGAACACAAAGACGAAGTAAAAATGGTCCAGTCTAAGGTTGGTGCCACAGTTGACGGCGACTTTGGGCCTAAGACAGAAGCAGCAGTTAAGGCGTGGCAGAAGGCCAATGGTCTTACCGCAGACGGCGCAGTCGGTCCTGTGACTTGGAAAGCCATGTTTGGCGAAGAAAAGAAGACCGCTCGTGAGTACCCCGGAACTCCTCTCAAGGTTGGCTCCGAAGGTGATGACGTTAGAGCAGTGCAGGCCGTTGTAGACGCCCACGTTGACGGAGACTTCGGTCCAAAGACTGAAGCGTCTGTTAAAATATGGCAGGAAGCCAATGGTCGGCTTGCTGATGGTATTGTTGGACCTAAGACGTGGAAAGCGATGTTTGACTGAATGCGGTTCTTCTATGAGGCAACGATTGACCGAATTGTTGATGGCGACACTGTAGACCTTAACATTGATTTAGGTTTTGATGTCTCGTATAAAGCCCGTGTGCGACTTCACGGCGTCAACACTCCCGAGACTCGGACACGAGACCTAGAGGAAAAGGCGTTAGGTCTTGCCGCTAAAGACTATGTGTCTAATTGGTTGGGGGCGCATGAGACGGTTTACGTCCGAACGCTTAAAGACGGTAGCGGTAAGTACGGTAGAATACTGGGATACATCTATTCGGATGAAGCGATGATGCACTGTCTCAACGACGACATCATTGATTCAGGCCACGGTGAGCCGTACTACGGTGGTAAGCGTTAGGCTTGACACCCTTACTGAAGTAGATTAGAATACCTCTATGGATAAAAAAGTCGTTCAGCACGCTGTTTCTTCCGTGCCCATTCCTCAGCAGGCAGACGCTACTAGGCGTGCCGTTGAGTTGCTTGTGGCAAAGGATGGGGTTTTTAGAACGAGCGAAAAGTGGGTGTATTCCAGTTTGCGTGGACTGATTGAGTCAGGCCATGTTAACGTTTCAGGCAACACTCTGTCTGTTGGTAGTGACTTTGAAAGTCATCTGCTGTCAATGGCTGATATGGATGCAGGTTACACTCCTATTTTGCGAGATTACCGCCGTTCTATTTCAGACAAGATCAACGAGTACGATGTTTCCAGTAACGCAGTTATGGATAAAATTTCCCATATGCCGAACACTGATGAAAAGATCATCTACTTGACTAGTGTCCTTGCCGATGCTTACGGAAAGTTAGAGAAGGCTTTGGAGAAGACCGCAAAGTTGGAAGCGACCTTGCGTGAACTAGATATTTCGCTGTCCGTTGTAGAGTCTATGACGTTCGATGAGAATACTGACGGCTAATGCTCGGGTTCTGTTGGCGGTGTTAGAGCATCCTGATAAGACTCAAAGGGAAATTGCGAAAATGCTCAACATGCACTATCAGCATGTTTGGCGGGCACTTGACAGACTTGTTAAAGAAAACATATTAGAGAAACACAGAGAGAATAGGAGAACATACTTCGTTGCGGCGGAAGGCTTTTGGGAGATTGAGGACATCAAACGCCTAAAGGCTTGCGTCATCTAACAGAGTGTGTTATACTTACACAAATGGCTAAGATACTGTACTACGATATAGAGACCGCACCGAACCTCAGTATGGTTTGGGGGCAGTACGAACAGAATGTGATTGCGCACCAGCGAGAATGGTACATGCTTTGTGTGTCCTACCAATGGGAGCACGAGAACAAGACACATGTGACCTCGCTAGTGGACTTCCCTTCCGCATACAAGAAGGACCCGGAGAACGACTATCATGTGGTTAAGGCGCTGTGGGACTTGATTGATGAGGCAGATGTAGTCATCGCTCACAATGGTGACAAGTTCGACATGCGAAAGGCAAATGCTCGTTTCGTGGCCCACGGTCTAGGACCGGCTTCTCCTGTGAAGCAGGTTGATACTCTTAAGATCGCTCGCAGGTACTTTATGTTCAATAGCAATAAGTTGGACCACTTGGGGGCACATCTAGGTCTTGGCCGCAAGGTCGATACTGGTGGCTTTGAAACGTGGGCAGGCTGTATGCGTGGTGACATGAAGTTTTGGAAGCGCATGACCAAGTACGCTAAGCAGGACGTTGACCTTCTGCGCAAAGTGTATATGAAGTTGCGTCCGTGGATGACTAATCATCCTAATCTCAATGTTTTTGATGGTACCGATGGTTGCCCGACTTGTGGATCGAATAACCTCCAGAAGCGTGGTACTCGTCGCACACAGGTCGCTGTGTATCAGCAGTACCAGTGTAACGACTGTGGCGCTTATTCACGAGAGCGGGCGGCGAATGCTGACCATATCAAGCCCGAGATTGTTCCCTGATCTAGTTTAACTATGGTTACATCAGAACATCTCTATGGCCTGACCCCAGATAGGTTAATGGTCCATCATGACTCTGAAGCGTGGTATGCGTTTTACGACAAAGCGTTGTCTATTTTGACAAATGCTGACGGTGACCTGCACTCGTTTTCTTATGACACTAAGTCTGAGTATCGTGACGTTCGCAGGTACATTATTGAAGAATATAATCTAAAAGATACTAAGGTTTACACCTATGGCGAAAATTAGAGGTAAGGGTTACACTTTCGATGACGTGCTGATTGTTCCGAAGTATTCCGAAGTTCGCAGTCGTACCGATGTTGACTTATCCGTACAACTAGGTAAACATCATTTGAAGATGCCTTTGATTGCGGCCAACATGGACACGGTGTGCAGTCCTCGGATGGCTAGCGTTATGGACGGCCTTGGAAGTTTCGGCGTTATGCACAGAAACATGCCACTCATGGCAAGCGGAGACCCTTTGATGAACACAAGGTTCGGTTCCGTTGCTGGACGCACACTACGCTCGGCAGTTGCATTCGGAGTCAACGACGACCTAGATATTGTTGTTCGTGAGGCTAATAGTTGGCGAACACAGATTCTTGTTTTAGACATCGCCCATGGTCATAGTAAGCACGCATTGCAAGCGTTGGAGTATGTCATAGCGGGGATTGATCATGAGACCACGTTTATTGGCGGCAACGTTGCTACTGCTCAGGCGGTAGAAGACTTTGCAAAGATTGGTGCCGATGTAGTTAAGATTGGGATTGGACCCGGAAGTGTGTGTTCTACTCGTGTAGTGGCCGGAGTGGGCGTTCCTCAGTTTACTGCTATTGAGGAGTGTGCTTCGGCGGCTGATTCGTTAGGTATCCATACTATTGCCGATGGAGGCATTAAGACGCCGGGAGACGCCGCTAAGGCACTGGCGGCAGGCGCTGACGCTGTAATGATTGGCGGTATGTTTGCTGGAACTGACGAAGCCCCCGGTAAGAAGATTACGCTGGAAGATGGCACTGTAGTTAAAGAGCATCGTGGTATGGCTTCTGCTGAAGCAGGCTCGGCCTTCCCTGAAGGCGTCTCAGGCACAGTGGCGGCAAAGGGACCAGTAGCAGACGTGGTGGAATCCATTAACCGTGGCATCCGATCTGCGTGTAGTTATGTCGGAGCAGGCTCGCTTGCCGAATTGTACGCAAGGTCAGAATTCGTAGAAATATCCCCTGCGGGGTTGCGAGAATCCGCTCCGCATGATATACTCAACGCTAACTTATGGTAAACGAAGATTCAATCACACTTTTTGACGACTGGCTACACGAGCAACAAGCAGACGGCGAAGGGAGCCTAGGGAAAGTTACCCTAGTGCGCTCCGACGAGCAGTTTGCGGATTTTCGTGACTGGTTGTTTAGCAAGTCACGTCCCATCGCATATGACATTGAGGCTACAGGTCTGGATACGTACTCTCCCGAATGGGAAATCAAGAGTATCCAGTGGGGCGATATCAACGAAGCGTTTGTGTTCATTTGGCGTGAGCCGTGGTTTCAGAAGTCTATTGACCTTGTTATGAAAGAAACCAAGCATCGGTTGTTGGCCCACAACGCCACATACGACGCACTGGGCTTAGACCGTCATGGGCACGTAGATGCTATTGCCCTACTAGATCGAACGTTTGATACAAAGATTCTAGCCCACCTTGCTGATCCCCGAAGCCGTGCTGAGGGTGGTGTCGGACACGGCCTCAAAAATCTGTCGTTCCACCACGTTGATAAGTCTGCACCCGACTCTGATAGTGCGCTTAAAGAGTTGTTCAAGCAGAACAAGTGGTCCGTTCAGCAGGGCTGGAAAAACATCCCTGCGGCCCACCCTACGCTTGTGCATTACGCTGGAACGGACGTTATTCTTACTGCTCGGCTTTTCCCTAAGTTGCGTGATGAGATCAAACGGCAGACCATGGATCACTTGGTTAAGTATGAGCACACGATTCTAAAACTCGTTGCGGCTATGGAACGTCGTGGTATGCGAATTGATGTGGACTATGCTGAACAACTTATTGAGAGCATGACTGCCGAGGAAAAGAAGAATATCGGCATTGTCAACTCTTTTGGGGTGGCTAATCATAATGCTACTAAAGACGTTGCTGAGGGGCTTCAGAATCTAGGGATCACTCTTGTTGAAACGACCGCTTCGGGTGCTTTGAAGGTTGACAAGACCATTCTGTCTGCGATTGCTGCCGATGAGAACGCCGGAAACGCCGGTATGTTGGCTCAGGCTGTGATGGCGGCTAAGAACAGCGCTAAGTGGCGGGACAGTTATGTTGTTGCGTCTCTAGAGTCTATGGACTCTAGCGGTCGTGTGCATCCCAAGATTAACAGTTTGCAGGCCCGTACTGGCCGCATGTCCGTAAACAACCCTCCTTTGCAACAGTTGCCTTCAGGTGGGGATGCTATACGTAGAATGTTCTTGGCTGAAGAAGGGTGCCGGATGGCATCTATCGACTTCTCTGGGGTTGAGTTGCGTGTTCTTGCGGCTCTTTCTCAAGACCCTGTTATGTTGAAGGTTTTCCGTGCAGGCGCCGATCTTCACCAGACTACCGCTGATAACACTGGCGTCACTCGTAAAGTAGCCAAGACTGTGAACTTCGGCAAGGTGTACGGGGCCGGGCCTAAAACTTTGGCTAGACAATCTGGCTTGTCGGTGGATGAGGCACAGCAGGTGTGCGACCTTTTCGACTCTACATATAAAGGCGTGACCGAGTATTCTCACAAGTTAGCGTTCCCAGTAAAGAAGGGGCATAGAAACTACGTGATTACGCATACAGGCCGTAAGTTACCTGTGGACTCAGAGCGACCGTATGCGGCTCTAAACTATTGCATTCAGTCCACGGCACGTGATATACTGGGCAAAGCCATGATAGACGTGGCAGAACAAGGACTGTGGGACTATGCGGTTCTACCTATTCATGACGAGATTCTATTCAGTTTCCCTGAGGGGCAGGCTGAGGAGTTATGCCGACATGCAGGTGTCGCCATGGAGACAGTCCTGAAAGAAGTACATATTTCAACTGAGCCTGACTTGGGTGGTGGCTCTTGGGGAACCCTATATACAGACGGCGAGCATGATGTTATCGACCTTACGGACGATGATCGTCGGAAGTATGGGGACGATAAACTCAAGAGACTGCTTTTCAGCGAGCAGGACTTCAGGTTTTGAGCAAAGATTAGGAGCAAAAGCATGAACTTATTTACAAAAGTTTGGAATTACTTGCAAGACTTGGCCGTTTACAACGGGAAGGACCGTGGAGAGACAATTGATGAGAATGTTATGGCTATCAATCGGCGTCCAACGGAACGATCTTCAGTATATACCCCTAAAACGGGCGTATATGACTGGGAGAGGGAAGAAGCCAAGTTACGGCATCCCTCAAACTACAAGAATAGGAGCAACAGATAATGGCAGGATACGTTAGAAGTTCAAAGCATAAGATTCTTACCCGAGAAGAGGAAGTCGTTCTTGGTCGGGCTGTAGCGGCTGGTTTGTCGGCGGCAAAGGAACTGAACTACGCACACATTGAGGGTATTCAGTTGGAGTTCGCTGAACGACGTAAACTCAATATTGCTGTAAGAGAAGGTAAGCGTGCAAAGGATACTTTTGTTGAGCACAACCTTCGCCTAGCAATGGATACAGCGGCACGCTATGCACGTTCTCAGTCTCGCATGGAATACGAGGATTTGATTCAAGAAGCGACTATTGGGCTGATGCGAGCAGTAGACAAGTTCGACCCGGAACGGGGCTTCAAGTTTTCCACGTATGCTACTTGGTGGTGTCGTCAGGCTTGTCAGCGGGCTATCGCCAACTACGGTCGGGCAATCCGACTTCCGATGCATGTTGAGGCAGATGTTCGCAAACTTGCTGCTGTTGTGGAAGAGTTTGAGTTGGTTGCTGAAGAGTTCTCTCGGGAGTTCCTTGCTGACTTCTTAGACTGGGACATGGATAAGTTAGATGAAATTTGGTCTTACATGGAGAATACTCGCCTAGATTCTCTTGATAACCCGCTTACTGAAGATAGTTCAGTTTCGCACGCAGACATTCTAGTTGACCCCGATCAGGCGTCTGTTGAGGATGTCGGCATTAAGAATAGTTTTGCTTCCGATATTTTGAAGGCCCTCTCGGTACTGCCTGAACGTGAGTATCGTGTTTTGGTGATGCACCACGGTCTCGGTGAACAGAAGTCTGCTATGACTTTGCAGGAGATTGGTGAGACTATGGGGCTGACTCGTGAGCGTGTCCGCCAGTTGGAGGCTAAGGCTATTGCTCGGCTCCGGCATCCTTCTTCTGGGGTTGCGTGGGCGTTTACTGAGGCTCCCGAAGAATAGACTTGCGCTCTGTTTGGACTGGTGATATACTCACGGCACCAAGCCCCCGTATTCCAATTGGCAGAGAAAGTCGGCTTAAAACCGATACAGTGTGGGTTCAAATCCCACCGGGGGTACTAGAAAGGAGCAAGATGAATATTTTTGTAGTAGACGAAAGTCCAGAAAAAGCGGCTGAGGCACTGTGCGATAAGCACGTACCTAAGATGATTGTTGAGACAACGCAGATGCTTGTCTCTGCTTTGCGGCGGCATGGGGCAACCGATGCTGATGTTCCTCTAACGAAGGCTGGGACTCCACACAAGGGAGGCTACCACAATCATCCTGCTACTCGTTGGGTCGGGGATTCACTGACTAATGCTCAGTGGCTTCTGGCCCACGGCTACGGGCTATGTGAGCAGTTTGAGTTTAGGTTCAATAAGACTCACGCCTGTTACGAGCAGTTGGTGAACGTGGAAAGCACGTTGGCCCGTATTTCTGATCAGGGGTTGACTGACATTGCGTTGTGCGTGGGAGAAGTGTTGCAGAACGGTAGAACTCATGCCCCGATTGCTGAAGCAGTTGACACGTACAGGAATTTTTATAGAATAGACAAGGCTGATTTCGCCAAATGGGACAAGGGTTGCGATGCCCCCGTTTGGTGGAGTTCAGTAGTTGACACGTATCTCTAAGAAAGGTAGCATATTGCTATGAGTGAAATTAATGTAAATCCACAGGATGTTATCAACGATCTGCTTCGTCAGATCACTGACTTGACCGCACAGAATGCTGTTCTGCGTGCGGCTCTTAATGCAGCACAGGCTGAAGATGCTCCGCAGGACGGCGCTCCTATGGCCGCTGACAGCGAGTAATACGGTATAATATCGTATAGGAGGTCATTCTTATGAGTGCTGGCGCATACGATATTACTTGTGAACAAGGGGTGACGTTTACCCGTACCCTTACCGTTAAAGACAGCAATGGTGACGCTAGAGATTTGAGTACGTACACTGCTCGTATGCAGGTTCGGCGGACTACTAGTTCATCTGACACTATCGTAGAACTTACTACGGAAAACAACAGGATTTCTCTGAACTCTTCAGGTGAGATTACTCTGTCGTTGTCGGCTACTGTTACGGCAGGCTTGAGTGATGGCGGGGTGTATGATCTAGAGATTGAGGATTCCTCAGGCAACGTTGAACGTGTTGTTGAAGGTATTTTTGTTTTAGATTTAGAGGTGACTCGTTAATGTTTGACTACGATGATGGTTTGCTGGCTGGCAAAATTTGGCAGAAGTACACTGCTGCCTTGGAAGAAAATATCCGGCTAGAGGCTCAACTAGAAGTTGCAAAAGTGACTGTTGTCCGTTTGCAAGAAGTTCTTAATCTTAAAGAAGGCGCAAACGAAGACAACAACTACCTTCTGGATGACGACCTAGATTCTGATGCTTAAAGAACTACAGTGGAACGTTGACGGGCATCGTCTGATCTTAACTGTCAATAAGAGCGAAGTCACTATCATTCCAAACATTTGCCCCCACGGTAATGCTCCTGACTCTCCTTGCTATCATGCAGGGATTGAGTCATGTTTGGTTAACTACTTTATCCATAACTACGGGCTAGAGACAAACCATGGTACAGTTCGGGCTGATGAAAACATTGAGATAGCGTGGGCTATGTCAGGTAGCCCTTGGGACATTGATTTGGTTGAGTTCCACATGATGCCTGTGCAGGATGCTAATTTTGCAGATTGGCTGGCTTCTGTCTCTGAGTAGTTGATAGGTCACCCATATTTTCGGTAGAATGTATATGAGGACTTTTTTCGGAGGCTACCGTGGCAGAATTTGTACTTTCGTATCCATTGAGTTTGGATTTCAACAGGTTTAACACTGTTCGTCTGGATTCGGATACGTACAAGGCACAACAGATTAAGGGCTTTCTTCGTACTGAGAAGAATGAGCGACCGCTCTTACCTGACTTTGGTATGAACGAGCCTACTTTCCACACGTTTGATAGTGGCGAGTTTTTTGATGCGTTCCTCAACTTTTATTCCAGTGAGACTTTGGAGATTTCCGAAGTTAAGGTGTTAGAGACTTCGGGCGTGGTGTCTGACGTTCAGATTAGTTTTAAGTGAGGGTATCGTGGCTAATTCACCTGATGTAAAGAAGTATGTTGATCTAACAGTTTACGACGACGACCCTGTTGAGTTGATGAATGAGATTCTGGGTGCGGCTCGGGGCCTGTTGCCTAACTGGCGTCCTGAGGCCGGTCAGATCGAAACTGTTCTTTCAGAGGCGTTTGCTATCCGCTCGTCTAGTTTGGCTAACTCTATCAACCGTGTCCCTGCTGCAACTACTGAAGTCCTGTTGCAGTTGTTTGGGTTGACCCGTAGCGACGGTGCTAAGGCTACTGCTACTTTGACTATCACGTTTACGGATTCAGATACGTTTGAGCGAACTCTTGATGCTGGTACTGAGTTCTTGTTCCTTGATTCCGTGACTGGCATTTCGTACACGTTCGCTTTGGACTCTGCGTTTACTTTGAATGGTTCGCTTTCTGGTACAGCGGCTGTTACTGCTGTCGATGTTGGTGCCGCTTACAATGTTGCGGCTTCCGGCAAGAGTTTGACTTTGATTTCTGCTAATGCCACGTTCTTTGAATCGGCTGTGTTTAGCACCAATGCTTCTGGCGGTACGGATGCTGAGACCGATGATGAGTATTTTGATCGGGGTGTGAATCTTTTAGCGAGTTACACTTCTGCGGCCACAACTGCCACACAGATCAAGTACTATGTTGGTGCTAACAAATCTTACGCTAAGCGGGTTGAGGTGTTCAACCGTCGTAGGTATCGTGACCGTGACACTACTGCGGATGATTACGGTACGCATGATGGCGCTGTGCTGGTTGCGATTGCTTCCACGGTGAGTAACCCTGCTTCGGCGGCTGCTGAGGTTGTTGCGACTTCATCTAACCTTGCCGATTTGCATTCTTCTTTGGCAGACCGGACTCCTTCTGGTCTGATTGTTGACGTTATGTCCGCTGAGTTGGCTGAGATTGATGTGACGGCTTCCGTCGTGAAGAAGAGTGGCTTTGCTGGCTCAGATGTGAGCACGGCTATTCAGACGGCTTTGAAGGCATACTTGAACGCAAACACTTGGAACTGGTCCACTAACACTGTTCGGCGCAATGAGGTTATTGCTTTGATTGACAGTGTTGACGGTGTTGACTATGTTGAGTCTTTGACCATGGATGGAACTACTCTTGTGGGTAGTAGTAACGTGGGGCATTACACTTCTGCGGGCGGTTCTAAGACTACTGTGAATTTGGATATTACTGGTGTCGTTCCTGACGATGCTTCTACTGTGCGTGGTTCTGGTGGCTCTGATTATGCTGCTGGGGAATTAAGTTTCTACTATGTTGATGCTGATGAGGCGACTCCTGTTATCTACGAGTTCACTAACACGGGTGCGGCCACAATCACTTCTGGGGCTGCAAATGATGTTCCTTTTGAGGCTGTTGCTAACGGCCTGAACTATAACGACACTGCCAATAGCGGAAAGGTTGATCCTGCTGTTTCAGTCAGCCTCCCCGGAACTGGTACACTTGCAACAACTTTAGGTGCCGCCACAAAGAATTCAAGCAGCGCTTATACGGGAGGAAGCAACGACTCCAACACCTTTACTGTTCTCAACGGAACAGGTGCCGTATCTGACGATATTGTTTTGCGAAATCTCGGTACTTTGGTGACTTACGGTACGTTGAACATTACAGTGACTTAAGGCTTAGGTTGAGTTATGTCGCACAAAAACTTTAACATTTTTTCCAACGAACAGTCACTGTTCGGTTCCGGCTCATCAACCGCAGGGTGGGAAGTTACCTCCACGAACGGTCAGTTGTTCCGAATCAACGAAAAAGGCTTCTACCCCACCTATGTTCCCGGTGATCGACCGGGATACTCCTTTATCAAGAACACCCTGCTCGTGTACTCTGCTGGAACCGACGACGTTGTTGTTAAGTCGCCGTGGGTCTCCGCCAAGTCTGCGTACAACTACATGGCTAGCATCTACATGTCTGTTGAGGGCACTGCTGCTACGCTCACATTGGATTTAGAAGTAAGCACGGTTTCTTCAGGGACAGGCGATACATATTCGTCTAACTCTTCGTTGCGTCAGCCCACGACGGCGGATGTATCGGACGGCGACAGTCTGATGATGTTCCAGTCGTTTAGCACATTGTCTGACACTTCTTTCGTTCGTATGGTTATCACGTTTGCCGGTCAGGGTTCTGATCCTTTGACGAGTCAGTCTGGCCTGTTTTTGTATGACCCTGCAATTTCGGAAGATAACATCACAGATTCTGCAACTTTTGCGAACGTCATGTATAACTTGCTACCGTCGTTTATGCTTTTAGACGATCAGAACATTACAGACTTTTCGGAAACTCACCCCGGCATCCTTCCGTTGCCACTGCTTCGCTTGGTTGAAGTTTTGTCACGGCCAGCATCAGAAATTGCTGATTTAACCACCGATTTCGATTACACTCGCCCGACAGAAGGTACGGAGAGTAAATCTAAGTTGACTGATCCTGATACTGTTGCGGCAGGTAGTCTTTTGTGGTTGGCGAACGTGACTGGTACAACGCTTCTGACGGCTGCTTCTGGTTTCACTCCGTGGGCTGCGTTCGACGGGTACGACTGGGATGACTTCGACTTGATTGACGGTGTTGATGATGATTCGGTTGAGTGGATTGATCTTCAAAATTTCTCAGAAGACTTTTTCGATACTGTGCAGGGTTACCGTGACCAGATCAGGACAGGGTTCTCTGGTTTGAACGCTGGACGGCGAGATGCTATCGTCAATTATCTGCGTACTCAACTCCAGACGGATTCACCCACGACCGCTGTTCTTACTGTTATGACTAGCGACAAGGACAGCCCGTACAGGGTTGAGTTGTTGGTTGATCCTAACGTTGACCCTGATGCTTCTGGTACACAGTTGTCTGACGCTGTAAACAACAGCATGGTCGTCGGCGGTATCGCAACAAAGGTGAGTCAAGTCACCGAGTCAGCACAGGGCGGTTACGATTTTACAACGGCTGTCTACCCAGCAACCGAATCCGACGCAGGTTCTGGTGGCGTCACCTACTATGGTAAGAGTTTTATTTCTGATGTTGAAGGATATGGACGTAACATTCTTTTGAATGAAAACTCCGCTTCAGCAACTGTGCCTGAACTCGGCGGCGGCGTGGGCCATGCCCATTTCACTACAGGTTCACAATACTTCTATGGCGATCTAACATCTTCGACATACGGAAGCCTGCTTACTGCTTCTTCTAGTTCTTGTGATTTGGGTGCGTCCACTACAGGGTTTGACATTATTGCTGTCGTTTCCGACCTGAAGGCACCCACGGCTGCGGTTGATACCGCTGGCGCTGGTGGCGCTACTCCAGCGGATTGGCTTTTCCGTGAGAAGCGTTTACTTGTGTCCGGGCAGGATTCTGGCGGCTCTGATAACGACTGGGCAATTTATGTTGTGTCAGGGCTGACTGCCGGGAGCGACAGTGACGCACGTTTGCTGTTCGTTGAAGGCTATAACGTTCAGAACGCAACAAACTATGCTTACTCTAACCCTGTTGATTTCGCTGAACTGAATCACGGCGGCGAATTTGTGATTAGAGTTTCCCGGTCTGCGCTAGATGGCGGCGACGCAACTATTTCGTTCTACGCTCAGAGAAGTCTTTACGACGACTGGGCCACTAACGCTTTGGGGTCTAGCACGATCACGCCTGATACGGCGGCTGCTGGAGCCGACGCACAGATTCAGGTTCTGGGCGAAATAACTGGTTCGGGTGGTGGAGATTGGGCTGATGCTGGTCCGGCTTCTTGTGCAGTGAGCCGAGTAATGGTTTTCTCTTCTCCCATTTCATTCAGCGGAGACTCGGACACTTCGGCTTCTGCCCATGCCTACGTGGACGGTGGGTCAACAACAAACTTTGGATACTACACGTATTCCCCGACAGTTGATATTGACCTGAACGGTGTTAGCGCCTACAGCGCTTCATTCAACGCCGTTATTGGTGGCACCACGAACCTTACGACTACTGTCAATGAGGCAAGTTCAAACGACTTGGACATTTTGGCGATGCGTAGAATCGGTGGAACAACAAACTTCTGGTACTATGGTCATGCTGCTAGTGGCGGCGATACTTTGGCTATTAGCGGGTTGGCGAATGCGGCTGCTAGCCATGATGTCAAAGTTACCGTGTACGATGTGACGGATGGTAGCGAGACTGAGTACAGTAATGCGGTCACTGCGTCTGGCGGCGTTATTACGATTGACGCTCAAGATACGTATACTGGCTCAACTAAATATGCTGGGTCTTCGATTAAGCAGATCAGTGTTGAGTATTCCGGCTCGGAGGTTGCGAAATTCTTGCCGACCACGATTGCTGTGGGCGCTACGACTGGTGCTGACTCGGTTGACGCCGGACAGACATGGACTCTGACTCGGACATTCCCTGCTTCGTCCGTTGCTTACGCTCCTAGCCAGTTGGTAAATAAAGATTTAATTCATGTTTTTGAAGGGTCGCCTAAGATTCATCGCCCAATCAAGTTTGAAACCCACATGCCGTTCTCTATCGCTATGCAGATTAGAAGGTTCTGGGACTCTGGTACTTACGACATTTTCAAGTTGCATACTTCAGACAGCGACGGACTAACTATCTACTTTGAAGACGACTACCTGAAAGCAAGTTTTACCCAAGGTTCTGTGGTTGAGCGTGTTGAATGGCAAGAAACCAGTTACGGAAGTTGGCGCTCTGTGGTTGTCCGCCGTGACCCTGAAGGAAACTTCAGCCTAGTTGTTGACGGAACAGAGCAAAACACTGCTACTGCTGGCAACACGAGTGCTTTCGCTAACGAGATTACGTTGGGCGTAATTGGTGAAGGTGCGGCTAGCGAGTTCAACCCACGGTTCGGGCTTGCAGAGTTCGGCATGTTTGACAGGTACCTGTCTGACGCCGAAATTACACTGTTGGATACTCAAATTTCGTAGTACAATATACGGAGGAGGTGCGTTTTTATGGCTCTTGATAAGACCGGACGATTTGAAATTTATGAATGGGGTGCGGCTACTGACCCCTTTACTCGTGACCAGATGACGGAATCGCATCAGGTTTTGAAGGCCCGTGCGGCTGGCTTTGTCACGACTGAGGAGTCACAGCCAGACACTGACTTGAACGGGTACTTCTACTACACCAGCACTGACAGCAGCGCCGGTATTCTCAAGTACTCTAACGGTGTTGGCTGGTTTAATATCAACGAGTCTGGCACGGTAGTTTCACTTGATGGTACCACGTCTGACGGTTCTGGTACTACTTTTGCTCTTGCTAATCACAAGCACGCTTTGGATGACAGTATTGTTACGACAGCGAAGATTAATGATCTTGCTGTGGCTGAAGGCAAGATTGCTACTGGTGCTGTTACTGAAGGTAAGATTGGTTCTGCTGCGGTTACTAATGCTAAACTTGGCAGTGATTTGGATGCTTCTAAGTTGACTGCTGGCACGTTGCCTGCTGCTAGAATTGGTTCTGGCGATATTACGAACGTTAAACTTGGTACAGACTTAGACGCATCGAAGTTGACGACTGGTATTCTTGATGTGGCTCGTATTACTGATGGTGCGGTTACGAACGCTAAGTTGGCAAACATGGGTGCTAATACGGTGAAGATTCGTCAGTCGTCTACTGGTGTTCCTCAAAACGTTGAAATTGGCACTAACTCTGTTCTGGGTCGTACCACGGGTGCGTTGCAGAGTATGCAGGTTCAGACAGGTATGATCGCAAACGACCAAGTAACTTATGCTAAGATGCAAAACATTTCTAGCGGTTACAGTATTTTAGGTAAGGCTGGTACAGGGTCTGGTAATGTTGCTGAAATTACGGCGGGAACAGATTCGGTTCTGCGTCGTGATGGCTCTGGCAACTTGGCGTTTGGCAAGATTGACGGTAATCATATTACCAGTAACTCTATTACTGCGACTCAGATTAATGCTAATGCTGTTGGTTCGTCTGAGTTGGCTAACAATGCTGTCGATACTGCTGCGATTCAAGACTCCGCTGTTACTGGTGCAAAAATTTTAAACAATACTATCGCTCTAGGGACTAAAACCACTGGTAACTATGTTGCTACAGTGTCAGGCGGTACAAGTATTGATGTCTCAGGCACTGGCGAGGGTGCGGGCGTTACTGTTAGCCACGCCAACACTTCTAACCTTAACGGCTTCTACGGCGGCAACAATAACGCTCTTGTTATTGAAGATATTACTGTTGACGCTAACGGCCATGTCACGGGCATCGGTACCCGTGATATGGATAACTATTTTGCACGCAAAACGGACACATACACAGACGGTACAGGCGGGGGTTACCGAGTTACTTACGGTACAGCGAACCCTAACAACGGCGACGGCGCACCTAACGGTTCCATCTATCTCCAGCACGTGTCGTAAGGGAGGCCGATATGCCAGCACACGTTAAAGTTGGAGGTCAATACAAATCTGTCCCTGATGCTGATCTGTTTTTAAAGCAAAGTAACTCGTATACAGGTAAGCCCGTTACTGGTGGCTACGTTAAGGTAAATAATGGCTACAAGCAGTTTCATCAAGGGTCTGATCCTGTAACATACTACTTTGTGGCTAGCGGCACAAAAGGCGCTCGTGGCACGTCTTGGAAAACTAGCAGCGGTCAAGGTGGCGCTGACTTTCCACAGATCAGTAAATTCGTAAACGGTGTCCACCCTTGGTTTGGTCTTGTTAATTTTACAAATGACACATCGGGCGTATCGCTAACGTCTAGGCTCGCAACTCGTCCTGTAGTCAAGTCTGCTTACTTTAATGTTCTGCGCTGGAATGATGGCGGGTTCGGTAATGGTTACGGTAATCTTTTTCTTGGCCGATACACGGGTTCGTTTACGGCCACGAATCCTAACTACACAAATTGCAACTTTACGTATTCTGTTAGCAAGAACTGGTCAGGTTCTGGTTCCGCCACTACGGGGTCATATAGCGATAACTATCTTTCTCGTGCAGAGTTTGTTGGCGGTGACCCCGGAGGCTATCGGAACGGTATTGGTATTGCAGATGGCGGTATTGAACTTGGTAGCCACCGTCAACAACTTGTAGATCATTTGAAAACAGGCTCTGTGTGTATGACGCATACGAATAATACTGGCACATCTTCATCAGGACTAGGACACACAGGTAATGTGACCTATTCTCAACAGGCTAACTACTGGAATTTTTACAATGCTGGAGCGACTGTGTTTGGTGTCCAAATCGGCCCCACGCTTGTTGTTGAGTTAGATTTCATTTAATACTCCGAAAGGGGCCACTATTAGAGGGGAACAGAATGTGGATAGAATTCTTAAACATGACTGTACCTGCTCTGGTGGGTTCAGGGGTGACGTTGACAGCAATTGTTTTAACGAATCAGCGGAAAACCAAAAAGTTGAACATGGAGGTTGACGCTGCTCAAGATTTTGTGTGGCTAGATTTAGTGAAGCAAAGTCGGATAGAATATGCGTTACAGAGAAAAGAAAACAACAGGTTACGTTACATAACTCACCATTTGCAGGAAGAAGTCACTGTTTTAGAGCAGAAGAATTCTGATTTGCAGCAGGAACTGGTGCGGCTACGTGCTTTAGAAGAATAGGAGTCTGGAATGTCAGAAGATTTTGTGCCTTGGAGTGAACGTGGTGATGACGACAATGTTGACGACCTGTTAGGTTTGTTAGCCGACGCTCTGGAGGATAGCGAATCTTCTGATGCCACGACTGTACACGCTGAGCCTGACGATATGGTGAACGATTTGGTGTCTAATGTTTTTGCTGCCCGTGGCGAGACTGGGATTCTGGGTCATTTCATTTTTGTTGGTGAGGTTATTGGTGAGGATGGGTTTGCTAATCTGATGGTGGTAACTTCAGATAATCTTCCTGATTGGGTTGCCCGTGGCATGATTATGATGGCGGATGACTATATTGCTGGGGGTATTGCAAATGACGGCGGCTAGGGTAGATTTGTTTTGCACGAAAGGTATTGCGTTTACAGCGGAAGTTGTGGTCAAAAATCCTGACTCGGAACTAGCGAATTTACAATATTGGGATTCTCGGATGCAGGTGCGTAAAACGTATGACGCTGCTTCTTCGCTGGTTGAGTTCACTTCAACGAATGGTAGGATTACACAAGACACAGAAACTGCTAAAATAACATTAAGTTTATCTGCTGGAGAAACTAGCGAGTTAGAGGTCGGTGAGCACGTCTACGATTTAGAGGTGTTTTCTACCGGTTCTCAGCCCGCTGTTCTAAGGTTGATAAAAGGAACTTTTTCTGTGGAGTAAAACATGCCGGACTATACTGTAACTGTTGAGGAGACCGCTGGTAACACGGTTTCTGCTCAAGATATTGTAAATTCGATTACTATTTCTGAGACGGATTCTAATTCTGTCACGGTGGTTGCGTCCACGTTTGTCAATGACGCTGGGTCTTCGTCTAACCTGTTTTATTCCAGCGGGGAACCTTCTGATGTTACCGGCTCTGAGGGCGATTTTTACATTGATACTTCTTCCGGTAATCTTTGGGGACCAAAAGGAGCGAGTTCATGGGGGAGCGATCCGCTACCTTTGATACCGAAACGGTTTTCTTTCAATCAGGCTGCTGCTTCTAGTTCTTGGGATATTACGCACACTTTAGACGGTTTTCCGTCTGTAACTGTTGTGGATTCTGCGGGGACAGTGGTTGTCGGTACGGTATCATATAATAGTACGAGTAGTGTGACTGTTTCTTTTGAATCAGCATTTGCGGGTAAAGCATACCTAACATGAGTTCGGAGAGGTAATGGCTCAGAAATTCTTAACTAATCTTGACCTAAATAAGAATGAGTTGCAGAATGCTAAGATTCAGAATCTTGGCACTGCTCCTTCATCTCCTGAAGACGGTCAAGTTTACTTCGATACTGGCGATAATGCCCTTAAGGTTTATGACGGTACGTCGTGGGTAAACCTTCAGGAAGGCGACATTTCTGGCGTTACTGCCGGTACTGGTCTTTCCGGGGGCGGCAGTAGTGGTGCTGTTACAATCAACCTCGCAGACACCGCTGTTTCGGCAGGCTCGTATGGCTCAGCCACAGCCATCCCAACTTTCACTGTTGACGCTCAAGGTCGTTTGACTGCTGTTAGCACCGCTGCGATTTCCACAACCCTGTCTTTCACTGACGATGTTTCTACGTCTGCTAGCGTTAACCTAAATGGTGGCACACTGAGCATTCTGGGCGGCACGGGTGTCACGACCACCGCTAATGATTCTTCTGATTCGCTTACGATTGCTATCGGGCAGGCTGTTGGCACTTCGGCTGACGTTACTTTTAACACCGTTACCGCCAGCCTAACGGGCAATGTGACTGGCAACGTCACGGGTGATGTTACCGGTGATGTGACTGGTGATGTGACCGGTAACGCCGATACGGCTACCGCTCTTGCTACTGGCCGTACTATTGCACTCAGCGGCGATGTTGCAGCCACGGGCGTTTCGTTTGACGGTACCGGCGATATTACGCTCAGTACCACGATTCAGGCAAACAGCGTTGCTCTAGGCACTGACACGACCGGTGATTACGTTACGTCACTCGTGGCAGGAACTGGCGTAACTTTAAGTAATAACTCTGGCGAGTCGGCTACACCTACGGTTGCTATTGGGCAGGCTGTGGGCACAAGCGACGACGTAACATTCAACGATGTTACTGTCTCAGGCAACCTGACGGTTAGCGGCACAACGACTGAAGTTAACACTGCTACTCTTTCGATTGAAGACCCGCTTATCGTTCTTGCGAACAACAACAACAGTTCTGACGCTGTTGACATTGGTTTCTATGGTCTTTATGACACTTCTGGCTCGCAAGACTTGTACGCTGGTCTTTTCCGTGACGCTTCTGATAACAAGTTCCGACTGTTCGTGGATTCTCAGGTTGCCCCGACCACTACGGTCAACACGGGCGCTACTGGCTACACTGCTGCTACACTGGTTGTGGGTACTCTTGAAGGTGCAGTTACCGGTAACGTGACGGGTAATGTCACTGGTAACGTCACTGGCAATGTTACTGGAGATTTGACTGGCGACGTAACCGGTAACGTAACTGGCAACTTGACAGGTACTGTTCTTACAGCGTCTCAGACTAATATTACAGCGATTGGTACGATTGCTACCGGTGAATGGCAGGCAACTGACATTGCTGTTGCTCACGGTGGTACTGGCGCTTCGGATGCTGCCGGTGCAAAAACTAACCTAGGGTTTATGACTCGCCATGCTGAGACTATTGGCGACAACTCTGCTACCGCTATTGCTGTCACGCACAACCTTGGTACCGACGATGTTGTTGTGGAAGTATATGATGCTTCCACGAAGGAAACCGTAATCTGTGATGTTGACCGCACAAGTACGAACGAGGTAACGTTGACGTTCTCCTCAGCACCAGCCACTAACGCTCTTCGGGTCGTTGTCATTGGCTGATAAGATGTCACGAGAAACAACTCGTGGCGCTACGGGTCCAGACGACAGTTGGGATCAGTAGTTACTCCGCCGTGCAGGCGATTACCCGACAGGGGGTGGGGCTGGTTGTAGTTCCGGCCCCACCTCTTACGCTATAATAGGTGTAGTATTACTTTTGTGCTTGAGGGCACATCATGTTAAAGGATCGGTTGAGGCCGTGGCAAGAAAATTCAAAACTCCCATAACTATTGATGAGTTGGGTTCTGCTTCTTCGCAGGCTCTCGCCGCTAATGTGGACGGTGATTCACAGAATCGTATCAATATTGATGCGGGCGGTAAGATTACTTGGGGTTCTGGTTCTGCCACTGGCGACACGACGCTTTACAGGTCTGCTGCTAATACTCTAAAGACGGATGATGCTTTTACTGCCACGTCTTTGGCTGTTACCGGTCAGTTTACGTTGCCTACTTCGGATGGGTCTGCGGATCAGGTTATTACGACTAATGGTTCGGGTACGTTGAGTTGGGCTGATGTTGCTGGGGGCGCTACGGTGTCTGATACGGCTCCGTCGTCTCCTAGTGTGGGCGATATTTGGTTTGAGTCTGATACTGGCGACGTGTTTGTTTACTATGACTCGGCGTGGATTGATATTGGCGGCACGTCTGTTGCTAACATTTCCATGTCTGATACGGCTCCGTCTTCTCCGGCTAATGGTGATATTTGGTTTGAGACTGACACTGGTAAGACTTTTGTTTATTACGATGATGGTTCTAGTCAGCAGTGGGTGGAGATTGGTGCGGCGAGTTCTTCTGCTTCTGGGTCGGCTGGTGCTGTTCAGTTTGCTGATGGCAACGGTGCGTTTTCTAGTGATGCGAGCAATCTGTTTTGGGACGACTCAAACAACCGGCTTGGTATCGGCACCAATGCGCCGGGTTATCCGCTGGAAGTCAACGGCACGTTGGCTATCTCTAACGAGTCCACATCGTTGATCTCTAATAACGGCTCTTCTGGTCGTGAGATTCTTCAGTTGCGTGGCCGTACTGCCACTAGCGATGGCGCTGGTATCAACTTGTATGGCGATGGCGACTCGTCGTCGTCTGCTGGTTCGATCTTGTTCTATTCGGGCGGGTCTACCCGTATGGAGATTCAAGACGATGGCAAGGTCGGGATCGGCACTACGTCGCCAAGCCAGATTCTTGATATTGAAGACCCTCTAACTGCGATTGTAACGATTAACGACAGCGGCGGCACGGTCGGATCGACCACAAACTCTCGCATCCAGTTTCAAGCTGGAGGCTCGAACGCTGGACAGATCGGATTTCTAAACACTAGTTCGGGAATTATGGCAGTCCGCAACGAAGACGGGCCGCTGTATGTAGAAACGATCTCGTCGGACGACATACTGTTCCGAACAAACAATTCGACAGCAATGACGGTCAAGGCTGACGGCAAGATCGGCGTTCGCACTACAGCGCCCCAAACAGATTTTGAACTGCTAAACGGGATTATTTCTGTCCGCAGTAGCGCTTCAGGTACTAGTTCGGTAGGCACAGATAAGGGCATTGCTCTTGTTGCTGCGGGCATGAACACTTCAGCCCAGTTCACGCCTGGCTTGTTGTTCGGTTCAAACGACCCTCAGTTTACGACCAATAATCCGAAGTACAACGCTGGCATCTTTGGCCGTGCAGACCAGACCTACAGTGCCGATACCACCACGGGCATGTCGATCCAGATGCGGTTTGCTGGCACCAACGCTGGCACAGGCCACGGTGTTACTGGTGCGTACGGCTACGCTTTCGGCCCGACAGTGCTTCACTCCATGGTTGATAATGTCTCTGATTTGGGGTTGTCGGTCAGGCGTTGGGACGACGTTTACGCCACGAACGGCACCATCCAAACGTCGGACGAACGAGACAAAACAAACGTCACAGACCTGACTTTGGGGTTGGCGTTTGTGGACTCGTTGCGGCCTGTGTCGTACACATGGAACGACCGCAGCGGCTATGTCGGCACTCGGGAACACATGGGGTTTGTAGCGCAAGAGATCGCTACGGTTCTTGGTGACGACGCTGCAGACTTGGCTGTGTGGACGCACACTGAATCCACGGAAGAAACCGACGAAGAAGGCAACACTGTGACTACGGTGGATCGTCAGGGTTTGCGTTACAACGAACTGATGGCTCCGATGGTCAAGGCTGTTCAGGAATTGTCGGCTCTGAACACTGCTCAACAAACAACTATTGAGGCCCTAGAGGGACGAATTGCGGCACTGGAGGCTGAGTAATGGCTATTGATTTTCCTAATTCTCCATCGACTAACGATACGTACACGGTTAATGGTCGCACGTACACGTGGAATGGTGAGAAGTGGTTGAGGACAAAACCTGAGTTGACTTCTGTTGTGCCGACTTTGACAATTTCTAGCGATTTGACGGTTGATACGGACACGTTGCATGTGGATGCGACGAATAATCGTGTCGGTATCGGCACCTCGTCGCCCTCTAAAGAACTCGACGTGCATGGTGCATCGAACCCCGAGGTGCGGATTCTGTCCACCGACGCATCTGACCCCGCTTTAGTGTTCGGTGACTCAGTAGACGGGGCACGAGGTTCGATCTATTACGACACGTCAGACGACCGTCTGATTTTCCGGGGTTACGACAACGCCAACCGGATGACGATTGATTCGTCTGGCAATGTCGGTATCGGCACCACGTCGCCTGCTCGTGGACCGCTGCATCTGCACACGCCTAGCACTGCCGCTACTGAGTTGCATTTGACAAACACTGAATCGGGTTCGACTAGCGGCGACGGGTTCACGCTGTTTTATGACGACGCTACGAACGGTGCTGGTTTGTGGATGCGTGAGGCTGGCCCGTTGCGGTTTGCTACTAATAACTCTGAGAAGATGCGGATCTTGTCTGACGGCAAGGTCGGTATCGGTACCATGACGCCTTCGGCTGAACTTGAGGTAGCTTCTACTAGCCCGCAGGTGACGTTTACGGACACAGATGGCGTGGCTAGTGGCGCTATCAGTTCGATGCTTCACTTTGATCACGCTTCGGGCACCGCTGGTCAGGTCGGCTTTGGTACGACTGCTGGCAACATGATTTCGTGGTCGATTGGCGGGAATTACTACTCGGGTTCGCAGTATGCGTCGGGTAACCATTACTTCCGGGCTGGTGGTTCGGACAAGATGGCGTTGTTGTCGAACGGCAATTTCGGTATCGGCACCACGACGCCGGGGTACAAGTTGGATGTCAACGGCGCTTTAGCGATTGGCAACACCTCCCAAATCTTTACGAACTGGGGCAGCGGGTCCGACATTGACGGGCTTCTCCCCGGTTCTACTTTCGGTGGGGTGATGTACACAAACACTTCAGGTCATTTTGCTATCGGTATCCGCAACAACGACACGGCTGACTCTTTTAGTATTGTTTCTGGAGGCAGTAACAGCGGCGGCTATACTTCAAATACCACGTTTGATCTTTTGGTTGCCAACTTTAGAGGCGATGGTAACGGAAGTATTGCTGGAACGTGGACCACGAGCGCATCCGATGAGCGTTTGAAAACTGTTACGGGCACGATTACTGAGCCTTTGACTAAAATATCAGCGTTGGAAGGTTTCTATTTTACGTGGAATGATGTGGCGTCAGAGTTGGGGCTTCCTGATGCGGATGTTGTCCAAGTTGGTGTGTCGGCCCAGTCTGTTCTTAGCGTTATGCCTGAGGCTGTCCGCACTGCCCCTATTTCTCAAGGCAAAGCGTACGAAACCGAGTATTATACTGTCATGTACGAGCGGCTCGTGCCTTTGTTGATTGAAGGTGTGAAAGCGCAGCAGACTCAGATTGATGCTTTGACTGCGCAGAACGCTGCCTTGACTACTCGGATTGAAGCATTGGAGGCTAACTGATGGCTATTAACTTTCCTGATTCCCCTTCAGTAAACGATACTCATACTGTCGGTGATAGGACTTGGGTTTGGGACGGCACTGTTTGGAGTGTTGTTGTTGGTAGTATTCCCACGACTATTACTGAACTGACGATTAATGATGATTTAACTGTCGATACCAGTACTTTACATGTGGATTCTGCGAACAATCGGGTTGGTGTTGGTACGGCTTCTCCCTCTGATCCACTTCATGTTGTTGGCGATGTAACAGTTGAAGTTACTGATGACGGTTCTGCGGCACAGCCGGAGATTACGTTGCATCGTGGTTCGGCGTCGCCTGCTGACGCCGACTATCTGGGACAGTTCAAGTTCGCTGGTAAGAACGATGCAGATCAAACGGTTAACTATGCGAAGATTACAGGCAAAATCGATGATGCTACGGATACGACTGAGGATGGTCTGATTGAGATTGCGAACATTAAGGCTGGTTCGCAGAGTATTGGCTACAGGTTTACTTCGACTGACCTGAAACTCATCAACGGGCGTGGTATTCACGTTGATGGCGATGTCGGTATTGGTACTACGTCACCTGCTGAAGAACTGCATATTCTGAAAGATCAGGACGGCGATTTGACGCAGGTTCTGATTGAGAACTTGGACCAGCGTTTGCGGATTGGCGCACACTATGAGGCTGGAGTTAATCAGTACAGCAAGATTCAGAGTGTAAATGATAGCGGTTCGCAGGGTGAGCGGCTGGCGTTGAATCCTGAGGGCGGCAATGTCGGTATCGGCACCACGTCGCCTGAAACACCGCTCAACATTGTTACGGCCAACAAACTCGGTGCGACTTTTACGGGCACGACCGATGGTGAAGGCGTGCGTGTTGACCAGTCGAACTACACGTCTGGTAACTATGTTTCACTGATTGAGAGTTCTTATCAGGACACTCAGACTGCGCCGCATGTTCGGATCGCTGCCCAGTTCACGGGCAGCGGGTCGCTGTTGCATTTTGGCACTTCGAACGACTACTCCGCTGGTGTCAACAATCAGGCGATGACGATTGACCGACTTGGCAATGTTGGCATTGGCACTACGTCTCCTCCGGGTCATTTACAAGTTGCATCGCAGAACCGTGCTGTTTCGGTTCTTGACTCTGGAACAAATAACTTTGCCGAACTCGGGTTTACTTCGCTAGGAGGCGACAGCCCTGCTTTTGGTCATTTGTCGGGCTACGATATTCATTTACGGACTGGTACATCCCGAGGCGGTTTAGATACTCGTTTGTTTGTTAAACGAGATGGCTTAGTAGGTATTGGTACTACGTCGCCTGCGGAGAAGTTATCTGTTGCAGGTGACGTGCTCATACTAGATACTAACCCTACTCTCAATATTAAAGACAGTGACTCCACGGGGGCTAGTAACGGCTCACTTGTCTTCCGTGATTCTGCGGACACCGTGCTTGGCCGTATCCAGATGAACGGCAACGACGACTTGGGTATTCAGGCGGTCGGCGCTGCTTCAACGATGTTTTTGTATGCGTATGGCAACTGGCGCATGTCGCTTGTCAGTTCAGGGCTTCGCCCTTACGTTGATAACAGTTTTGACCTTGGTGCAACCAGTAAACGTTACGATGACGTTTACGCAACCAACGGCACCATCCAAACGTCTGACGAACGAGACAAAATCGACGTTGCAAACATTGATTACGGACTCAACTTTATTAACTCGCTTCGGCCTGTCACCTACCGATGGGACGACCGCAGCGGCTACACTGGTACACGTACACACATGGGCTTTATTGCCCAAGAAGTGTCTACAGCGTTAGGCGACGACGCTGCGACCCGAGCCGTGTGGGTTGACTCCCCTGTGGAAGAGTACAAGAACGCTGATACCGGCGAGATGGAGCCGGGAGTTGAGCGGCAGAGTCTGCGCTACGAAGAAATGATTGCTCCGATGGTAAAGGCTATTCAGGAATTGTCTGCTAGAGTAGAGGCTCTAGAAGCACCGTAATCGAATAAGTGATAGGATATAAACATGCGAAGAAATGATGAACCATCAAAAAGAGTAGTGTTAGCAGAAGGGTACGCTGTGCCTGTAGACGAGAAACAGTTTGAAAACATGATCTCAACTTCTGCTAAGCCGGTATTGGTAGACTTTTGGGCTGACTGGTGTGGCCCGTGTAAGGCAATGGCTCCAGTTCTGGACGACTTTGCTGCGAAGTATGCAGACGACATTCAGGTAATTAAGGTTGAGGCAGACAAGGCTCCCCTACTTATGGAGCGTTTCGATATTTCTAGCATCCCGACCTTGATGGTATTTGTGGATGGCAAGGCTCAGCACAGTGCGGTCGGCGCTATGCCTTTGGACATTCTTGAAAAGGAACTTGGTTCTTATATCGCCGTGGAGACAAAGGAAGTCTGATGCCTGACCTGTGGGACGATCTACCAACCGAGATGCTTGGTGATCGTCCCCCGTTAGAGCATCTGTCTAAGCAAGTAGTCACTCCGGCTGAGGTAGTGAAGAAGGAGCGGGGCAAAAATGTGGAAGAAAATTTGCGACAAGTTTTCGGATCACCCGAAGTCAAATAAAACGACATACGGTGATCACTTTATGTTCGCCGCAGGACTTGCCTTAGAATTTGTTGTCGTCGGCTTCATGCTGTTTATTCACGCTGTGTTTCCGTTCTGGTTCAAGAACGACGCCTCAGAGTTTGCTGAGTACGCTAACGAAGTAATGAACAAGCACTAGTCTTGACGTGCCTATTCCGGCGTGCTAGTATGATGGTATGAATCACTGGCACGCTTTTGGAATCGGTTGCGCTATCGGAATCATTATTCTGATGACATGGCTGCTCAACACTGACGGGGACTGGGAATGACATCTACTGCTATGGCTTTGGCTGTCAACACCGCTGAAAAATCAGACCATGATAAGTGGCGTCTAGGCTCCGTTGTGTGGAGAGGCGGTTCTGTGCTTTCCACGGGCTTCAATCGTGTAAAGAACGATCCTTCCGTTGTGGAGGATGATAAGCATTTCCATTGTTCTATTCATGCTGAAGCGGATGCTTTGCGAAATGCCGGTGATGCTCAAGGGGCTAGGTTGTTCGTTGCCCGTGTTACTCGGGGCGGCAATTTGGCGCTTGCTAAGCCTTGTTCTCGTTGCATGGAAGCGATTAGGGAGCATGGAATCAAGAGGGTTTACTACACTGATGAGAATGGTGAGTGGACGTTCTTTAGAGTCTGGCCTTGACACACTGCGCCGAGGCTAGTATAATACCCACAGTCAACTACAAACAAAGGAGATTATGTTGATTACGAAGAAGGCAATTATTCAGGCGGCTACCGAGGTTGCGGAGCGTGCTCCGTCTGCCCGTAACCGTTCATCGAAGATGGTGACGTACCGTCATCCTCGTGGCCTGATCGGCAATGCTTTGCACACCGCTGGTCTTTCGCCTCGTGAGATTCGTTCACTTCAGGGCAACCGGAAGTACGACCGTTTTCTTAACCCTGCGGCTACCGCTTGGGTTCGACAGGCTAACAGCCGTGCCAATAAGGGCATGGCTTGGGGCGAGGTCGTTTCAACTACCCGATGACCCTAAGAGTTATGTATGGTAGTATAAATACATAACACATACAAAAAAGTGGGGGCTACCCGTTGGATTGGGAAGATTCAGCGGGTAGCCTTCTTTTTTCTCTATTGGAGGACTAATATGCTGAAGAAAACATTACGTCTAGTTCCACTACTGCTACTGGGATGCGGTGTTCCAAATGACAGTGTAGTAATGTTAAGTATTCCTGAACCGACCACAACACTGACTAGCATCTCTTCGACCACGACTAGCACAACAGCGTTACCTACAACGAGTACAAGTACTACCGTCTTGGTACAGACGACAATGCCTATTTCGACCACTACGAGTACGCCTAGCACTACGACGACCACTCTGGCTTTATCTACAGTTGATAGTGCTCCACAAGCGGCGGTAGAGACTTTACCTACGGTTCAGGACATCTCAGGACCGGCCACAGTGTCCTCTGTGGCGGTTAGAGTCAGTCCTCCTACCACCAAGGCTCCAGAGCCGCCCTCTGGGCCTCCTGCGATCATTCCGGGCGACTGTGAGTCGGTAAGGCGAGTGTTCAACTACTTCGACCCTAGCGGTAACTCTGCTGCTTTCTTTGTAGACGGCGGAATTGCTAACCGTGAATCTGGGTGCGGTTTAGACACCTTAAATGAGGCTACAGGCGACACGGGCGTTGTGCAACTTAACCCAGTACATAACCGAGCAGGTTACTTCGGTGGCCGTTCCTTCGGGGATGGTGGCTGGTTGATGGCTCTCCACGGGCTTCGAACCCGACAGGACACACTAAATTCTGAGTGGGCTAATGCAGCGATTACTTTGCGTAAAGTTTGCGGTAATGGGCCGTGGGCGACAGGCGGTAACTACAGTTGCTTGTACAGGAGTCTATGACTTGACTGAACACAGGCATGTGTGTTATTATGACACGTGGAGCGGTGCCAGAGCGGACGAATGGGTCGGTCTTGAAAACCGTTGAGGTGTCACAGCCTCCGTGGGTTCGAATCCCACCCGCTCCGCCACTTAGCCCTCGTGGCCTAACGGATAAGGCGGCAGACTTCTAATCTGTAGATTGCAGGTTCGATTCCTGCCGGGGGCGCTCGCCGGAGTAGCATAATGGTAATGCAACGCTCTTGTAAAGCGTAGATTGTGAGTTCGATCCTCACCTCCGGCTCCAGTATTGACCCCTAGTCTCAAGTGTGGTAGAATAACAATATGAGTACGTCACACCCGTATACGCCGCAGGGCGTTCTTCGTAATTTAGCGTTGGCTGAGGAAGTTTTGCGTGAGCAAAATCATACTTTTGATGCTAATATTATGGCAGCGGCACATGAAACTATCGTGTCGCTGATGGATCAAGGGGATGCTATGGCTAACGCTGCTCGCTGGAGTGAAGACGTTATGATCAAGGCCGC